>Ga0256404_1000034_pt1 | contig 275081 bp, 194 predicted proteins | sample RumenRJG_01DNA_FD_185990 | JGI IMG/M metagenome (GOLD analysis project Ga0256404, IMG submission 185990) | Bovine rumen microbial communities from Lethbridge, Alberta, Canada - RJG_01 | ecosystem: Host-associated > Mammals > Digestive system > Stomach > Rumen | place: Canada: Alberta...
TTAGGGGCGTTCAAAAATGTGCTGAAATGCCTTCATATACGCTAATAAAGGACTTTTCGTCAAATTGTTTAAAGAGGTTTTAACGACCTTCTAAAATGTTCACCAATTCGAGTCCAGTAATCCCGACGAAAAACAAAGGCTAGGTGCTTCATACAAGCAGTTAGCCTTTTTCATTTTTGTTTATTCCACACCATTTCCACATCATCCCGACCGCATCCATCCCGGCAAACCACACTTTTCTTACGTCGAACTCACGTTATTCTCAGTTTTTTCGTTAACTTTGCGCCATAAAACAATTATGTTTATGAAGAAAGTGAAGATTACCATCCTCAAGACGATGCTCAATGAGGACTTGGCAAGGGAATATGGCATCCCAGGACTGAAAGCCTGCCCGATGATGAAGGTGGGCGATGTGTTCTATGCTGACTACGCGAAGCCCGAAGGTTTCTGCGATGAAGCATGGAAGGCCGTCTACCAGTACGTGTTTGCCCTTGCGCATGGCGCAGACAAAGCACTGTTCTACTATGGTGACTGGATTAAGGAGCCTGGCGTGGCCATCGTGAGTTGCAACGACGGCCTCCGACCGGTTATTTTGAAGCTGGAGGCAACTGACAAGGACGCAAAGATTGAATTTATTCCTGTGGACAGATGATGGATATGTTCTTTGTAGGCTAAGCAAACAAGTTCGAACGAGACTGAAACATTCTTATTTCAAAATTTAGATAATATGGAGTACAAGAAAATCGGTGAAACATTCTATATCAGGATGGACAGGGGCGACGAGGTGATAGAAAAGATCCTTGAAGTCTGTCGTAAGGAATCCATCCCGTCTGCTGTTTTCACTGGCATCGGAGGCTGTAGAAATGCAGAGTTGCAGGTGTTTATTCCCGAGACGGGTGAATTTGATACCGAAAAGCTGGAGGGGATGTTGGAATTGGTATTGCTCAATGGCAACGTCGTTACGGATGACGATGGCCAACTGTTCCATCATACGCATGCTTTATATACCTTCAAGAAGGACGGTCAGCATGGAATGGCAGGAGGTCATCTGAAAACGACTATAGTGCTTTATACTGCAGAGATTGAACTGCGTCCAACTGTCGGTGGTTCTATTGGCAGGAAGTTCGACCCTGAGACAGGAACAGGATTCTGGGATTTCAAATGAGAAACATGATCATCATGGCTTTCATGCTGTTTTCCGTTATAGCTTGTGGCCAAAATAAAACGAAGAATATGGACGACAAGAAACAGATAGTGAACCTTTACAGGCAAATGTACCAGACTATGATAGCCAAGGATATTGCAGCGCTCGACACGATACTTGCCGACGGTTCGGTTCTGGTTCACATGACAGGGACCAGACAGCCCAAGAAGCAGTATCTGCACGAGATAGAGAACGGTACCCTTAACTACTATTCTGTAGAAGATGACGAGATAAGCATTACAGTTGATGGCATGACAGCCGAAATGACAGGACGCAGCAGGGTGAATGCAGCTGTTTATGGCGGCGGTCGTCATACATGGAGGCTGCAGATGAAGTCAAAGCTGACGAAGACCGATGGCCGATGGCAGTTCGTGGAGTCCAAGGCATCAACATACTAAGAAGAAAGTGCTATGCAATACAAACCCTTGAATAATGGCCATCGGATGCACTCAACTATCATCCCGAAAGAATATGATACAGAATTATAAGGTCGTAACGCTCTGCGGAAGCACCCGTTTCAAGGAACAGTTCTTGGAAACTCAGAAACGCTTGACGCTGGAAGGCTGCATCGTCATCAGCGTAGGCCTGTTCGGGCATTCAGGCGACGACGATGTCTGGAAGCCAGGAGTGAAGGAGATGCTCGACGATATGCACCTGCGGAAGATAGACCTTGCCGACGAGATCTTCGTCATCAACGTGGGCGGCTATATCGGCGAGAGTACCAGGCGTGAGATTGCCTACGCCGAGAAAACAGGCAAGACCATCAAATATCTGGAGCCATGACATTGCGCGAACTCATACTATCGGTGGATGCAGAGCAACCAACGGTCGCTGGCCAAAGGGAAAGGCAATATGCAGACTCCCCGCTATACCAGGAACTGCTGAACGTGAAGCCTGAGTACGGCTCAAACAGGAGCATCGGAGTAAAACTCATAGATGGAAATATTGTCGTGACCAATGTCCATGTAGGTTCACGAGGAGACATTATCACCTATCCGATAGATGTTGACCCTGAGCTGAAGGTGTCAAAGGTTCAGCTCCTCGATGCCATCCTCAAAGAAATGTCTTCAGATGGTTTTAACGAAACGGAGCAGTCGGACTTCTGGGCCGGTATGACAAACTTGCAGAAAGCAAAAATAATCAGATAGATAGGGAATTTATGGAGAAGAAGAAATTCAGCCGAGTGGAGGAAGTTGAGTTGCGATAATAGTCTCTGGTAGACAAGAAAAAGAAATGATAATGAACGAATAAACAACATCAAGATGGACGTAAAGCAGTTTATACAAGATTTCAGGGAGGCATTCGGCCAGAAGGCAGCCTTGCCTTAAATGTTAATACAATAAATGACATATCGGAATTACTATCATGAACAAGATAAAATGTACATCTCTATTAATACTTGTAGTCATCACAATCATTACGTGTATTAACCCAATATATCCGCATGAGCAATACCTTCAACATGCAGGAACGGTATTACTATTAATACCCCTTCTCATTGACTTGGTCAATAATCGCATGACCACATTTACCTTTGTATGTATTGTTATCTTCACATTGCTACATGTAGTCGGAGCCCGTTATATTTATTCTTATGTACCATACAAAGAATGGAGCATTTCGGCAGGTATCGTAAATGCTGATTTCTTTCAAGACACCCGAAACCACTATGACCGATTTGTACACTTCTCTTTTGGTCTGTTAATGTTCCCGTATTTTAAGCATCTATGCAAAGAATGGTTCAAATTAAGCGTTCCGATAGCAATCCTGGTATCGTGGCTGATTATTCAGACTGGCAGCATGATTTACGAACTCTTCGAATGGTTGCTTACGGTTGTCATGTCTTCCGAAGAGGCAGATTATTATAATGGCCAGCAGGGAGACATGTGGGATGCGCAGAAGGATATGGCTCTGGCTATGGTTGGTTCTACGATATCGGCAGTATGTTATATGGTCAGGCATAAGTTTTCTCATAAGTAACACATATCAACCGGCAAGTTGAGCGCAGAGCCAAGCTTGCTTGAACCGACGACAAATCGAGTGCTATCAAGTATACTTGAATGGCCGTGATGAGAAGGAGGAAGGCTATAGCCAACTATGCAGAGGCGAAGCCAGAAATTGGATAACTTCCAATTTATCTGTTGAAACAGAATAATAGTAAATGATTAAAAGGTCTTGGCAATGATTCAATAAATTCATATAGCAAACAGAACATAATTATAAGTACGCAAATGATAAAGGATATTGTATTAGTAGGAATAGGCAGTGGTATAGGTGGCATCTGCCGCTATCTCATATCTCTTTCTATGGGCCATTTACATGGTAGTTTCCCATGGGGAACATTCACAGTAAACATCGTTGGTTGCCTGTTGATAGGCATCCTCTGGGGCTTGACAAGTCGTTTCCAGCACCTTGCTCCGGCATTCTCGCTGCTGCTCATGGTCGGCTTCTGTGGAGGCTTCACCACCTTCTCTACCTTCTCAAAAGAGGGGTTGACAATGCTACAGACCAATAACTACGCACTTTTCGCGTTATATACATTAGGGAGTGTGGTATTAGGAATCGCGGCAGTGGCATTAGGATTTTGGACAACAAAATAATTGGAATGATGAAGTGGACCGTACTCGTAGATAATCGCACGAACGACCCGGCTTTACAGACGGAGCATGGGCTGTCGATACTCTTGGAAACGGAGCGTCACCGCATCTTGCTCGATACGGGAGCCAGCGATCTGTTGGTTCGTAATGCGGGGAAGATGGGAATCGACCTCAGCACCATTGACTATGTGTTTATCTCCCACGGCCATAGCGACCATGCCGGAGGTTTAAAGCATTTCATGGCCATGAACGACAAGGCAAAGGTTATCGTCACAACTGATGCCTTAACTGGGAAATTCTACTCAAAACGTGGACACCTGCATAGCATCACAGCCATTTGGCCTGACATACCAAAAGCACGACTGCTAAAGATTGGAGAAACCTGTGAGGTAGCTACCGGCATTCATATCTTTGCCCATATCCCACAAGTCCACCCCAAGCCTATAGGGAATCAAAACCTTTTTGTCGAGACCGACGAGGGCAACTATGTCCTTGATGAATTTCGGCATGAGTTGGCCCTATATACGGAAGGTTTCCTCTTCACAGGTTGTGCTCATAGCGGACTGGAAAACATTCTTGCTGCCTGCCCCTACCCCATACATACTGTCGTGGGCGGCTTCCATCTGCTCGACGGGTATGAGACAGCTGAAGATCTGACGGCCTTGGCCCGACGCTTGAAAACCCAATATCCATACACCCAATTCTTTACTAGCCATTGCACGTGCAACCAAGCGTTTGAGGTAATGAAAAGTCAGATGGGAGAATATCTTCAGGCATTCTGCTGCGGATATCAACACCCCAGTTATAGGACTAAGATTTAAACAACATCCCTTCCATGAGGATATCTATATAAATAAAACGACTAACAGATAAATCAGTTACTATGTTTGCAGTCGGAAACGCCAATGAGCCGATAGGTGATAGTCCTTACGCAGTGAAATGTTCCGCACCGTGAGGTGCAGAGAACCTCTTCGCTACGCTTCGAGAACCTCTACATCTCACGTTGCGTGAAAGGGGCTGCGCGAAGAAAAGAGGCTGGAAAATTTGATACGATAATAATTGGATAGTATTTTTGTAAGTGCGAACAAACAATATACATTCACAATTATACCGTACCAGTATGCAAAGTAACAAAATTTCTTTCAAAGGACAAAAGATTTTCATAGGAATCGATGTCCATGCTAAAAGTTGGAAGGTGGCGATAGCCCCAGAGGTAGGAGCAGTAAAGGGTCATTCCCAGAAGCCCTCCGCGAAAGAGCTCTTTGACTTTTTGAAGAAGAATTACCCGGATGGAGAGTACCAGGCTGTCTATGAGTCTGGCTTCAGTGGTTTCTCTACCTACTATGCCCTGAGGGAGGTTGGTATTGACTGCATAGTAATCCATGCTGCCGACGTTCCGACGACTCAGTATGAGGAGGTTATGAAGACCGACAGGATTGATGCTGCCAAACTGGCGAGATCACTGAAGGCCGGCCAGCTCAAGGGCAACTATGTCCCTGAGAAACAGTACATAGATGACCGCTCTGTTGTCCGCATACGCAGAACGATACAAAAGCAGCTCAGTGGATACAAGTCGAGGGTCAAGCACCTCTTGCATTGTCATGGTGTGGAAATGCCTGAGAGGTTCTCAAAGATACAGACTCACTGGTCCAGAGCGTTTATCACGTGGCTGATGAAGGACGTGAAACTTATGTCCGACACTCGCACATCGCTCGATCTGCTTATCAGACAGGTGGAGGTCATCAGGGGTACGCTATTGGAGGCAACACGACAGCTGCGCAAGATGAGCCAGTTGGAAAGATACAAGCGTAGGCACGATCTTCTAAGGACAATTCCTGGAATCGGCCCTATCGTTTCCATGTGCATCCTTACAGAGGTGTGTGACGTGAAACGATTCCACAACGAGAACGAGTTTGCCGCCTATCTTGGACTGGTGCCCACCAGCCACAGCAGCGGTGAGAAGACCGTGCATGGCGAGAAGACATTCCGCGGAAACAAGCAACTTGGTCCGATGGTTGTCGAGGCTGCATGGGTTGCCATTAGCTGGGATGCAGGACTTGGCTCACAATACTTCCAATACAAGAAGAGAATGGAGCCACAGGAGGCGATAGTGAGAGTAGCAAGAAAGCTTTCAAACATCATCTTCTCCGTCCTGAAGAACGAAAAGGAATATGTACCATACCAAACGGGTAATTGATATACGGATTATCAGACAACTTCACAAGACGACTCCTGCTAAATTCTGCGGTACTGCTACGGCGGTGTCCCCTTAAATCAGATTGTTGCGTCTTACTATATATTCTGAAGAAGTAAATTGATGGGCGGACTTTGGGAACCGCGTCATCTCATAGAAGTTTGTCTGGTAGGTCTGTTGTTGGTAGTCATTCTGTACCCAGCGTTAGGCGTTGGGCTGATAGCTACATCTTCTTCAAAAGTCATCGTACTAACGGACTTCACGCTAAGTGATTGATACAGAATAGTTAATAAACAATAAATATTATCCAATTATTTGGAGAGCAACATAGAGGAAGTTATAAGGCAAGTAATACAGACTTTTTACAGTATATCGTTGACCAATGCAGAGATGCTGGTGAAATCGTGGCCAAGAAGATGTTCGGCGACTATGGCATCTACTGCGACGGGAAAATATTCGGGCTTATCTGCGATGATTGCTTAACACATACGCCCTCGACACCCTTGACAACTACGATGATGAACGTCTGACCATCGACAAAACTACGAAAGAGGAGCCCTTCCTCACCGGCATCAAGACAGATTTGTAAAACCCCATTTTATAAAACAGCGCCAATTGATAAAACACGATTTAATAAAACTGTCATTTCGCCCGTTTTATCCATATAAAGCCTTTATGATTCCCCCTTGTCAAAACGATTCTGGCGACGTCTATTTCTATTGGAACACAGGAATCGGAAAACAATTCTCCCGACTTAATGACAACGGCACTAAGGAGGGTTAATAACCGACGGGAAGTATTTGTCTTACAACTCTAACTGTTAAATATAATTATTTCCATTATGCATCAAAAATCTTACGTAATATTGCTAAAACACATCATTACAGATACTTACAAACAATCTGAAAATATCCTTTCTATCATGCTCTGTTAAACTTTACTTCCTTTTACAAATTACTTTAATAATCTATTTCTATGTAAAGAAAAAATAACTACTTTTGCACCCACTATGAAGGTGGACACAGCAAAGAGCATAACAAACTTATTACTCTTTGAAGTGTAACGACATAAAGTCTTGCCTTTGTGGCGCCTTCGTATATTGGAGGAATTAAATTTTGGGGGCAAGGAACTTCTGAAGATATAGCAGAACGCCCGAGTCCTTTTTAATTACAAATAATTATGAAGAAAGAATTACAGAAGCTGGCAACTATTATGTTGCTATCAATGATGTGGCCACAACTGACAATTGGCCAAACACAGGTGGCGAACCACGAAACTTCATCCAATCAGGCTTCGAAAGCCCCAGAAACCACTACTATTTATCAATTGACCGATCAACTTGAGGCCGGAGGTGAGTATCTTATTGTAAATACCAATGAAGCAGGAGATGGCGTTGCGTTAGGGCATAATAAAAAAAACACTGTCACTTCTGATGACGTTGTAACCATTCATGCAAAAGATGACGACGCTGCAATTTCTGCAGATAATCTTTATATCAAGGCTGATGACGTGAATGCAACCTCTGTGTGGACAGTTTCGGAAAAGGGAGAACATATGAAATTAACGAATGATGTATATATCTTGCAGATACCTTATAATGCGTATTATAAAATATATGCTTATAAAAATGATGAATCGTTTGACGGGTCGTGGGTATATCAAGACGACTACTTGCAGTACACATATATAAATAAAAATGGAACAAGAGTCTCTTATACTGCAGTATATAATAATGGTTATAAATTTGCCAACAATAAAGAAGGCAAAGTATATCTCTACAAAAAGATGGAGGGGCCTGCCAGCACACAGAAAACATTCGACCTAACAATAAGTGATGCCGGCTGGGCCACATTATACCTTGACTATGCAGTGACCATTCCCGATGGACTGTCGAAGGTGTTCTATATCAGCAGCATCGTCGATGACGTGGCCAAGGGGGCAACCGTTACTGGCGTCATTCCGCCACTGACGGGCGTCATTATCCAAGGTAATGCCGGCACATACCAATTCAAAGAGAACAGCAACAGTGTAGAAAAACCGACCGACAATCTGCTGACAGGAACACTGGAGGATATCGTTGATGCCAGCACCCACGAGATGACAAAGTATGCCTACGGAGAGAACTTATACACCTTGGGACGGACCAATAACGGCAATGTGCAGCTGGCATTGTTCACGGGAACATCCATCGGAAAGAACAAGGCTTTCTTGATCACCAAAGCCAGCACAAACAGCAGCCATGCCAAGGCCTTCAGCGTAGTGACAGACAGCGGAACCACCGCCATCCATGCTATGGATGACGTAGAGTCAGACCATAAAGCGTGGTACACCTTGCAGGGCATCCGCTTGAACGGCAAGCCCACAAAGAAAGGTGTGTATATCCACGGTGGTAAACGAATCTATGTAAAGTAAAGAAAGGGGTAACGTATGAAAAACAAAAAACAGTATACAGCTCCTCGCACAGAAGTGCGTTATCTTTCTTATACAGATGGCATCATGGTATCAGGACTGCCGGTTGGAGGTGAGACCGATGAAGCCTTGTCAAAAGAAAGCTTTTGGTTTGAAGAAGATGAGGATGCTACCCCCTCCATCCCTCTAGGTGTCGACCTCTGGGATGATGAGGTGGAGTGAGAAACCAAAAGAGCCTAGCCCCCCTCTTGATAATGGATAATGGATAATGGACAATGGATAATTGTCTGAAACCCTAGCCCCTTTATAATGGACAATGGATAATGGCCAATGGATCATTGGCCATGCTCTATCGTGTCTGGCGCAGGGTTAATGGCCCTTTGCCTCCAGCTGCGAGACGGCCATGACGGCTGAGATGAGGAGCTGGGTGTCCATGTCGGGCAGCTGCTCGCGGATGACACGCGAGGCGGCTTTCTTGGTGGCTTCGTCGGCATCGGCATACTTGCGGGTGATACTGTCTATGAGGCCTGTCTGCTGCGTGGGGGTGAGCTGCTTGAAGAGCTCGCGGCACAGCGCCAGGTACTGGCTGCCGTCGCCATGGTAGGCATACATCAGCCTCATGGTGTTGTCGTAATGTCCGTCGGTATTGAGTCCGAGCATCTTCAGCTCCTGGCTGAAGGTGTCGAGCATGGAAGGGGTGGTCTCCTTGGAATGGGACAGCAGGGCATACTCCTCGCGCTGGTAGAGCTGCTGGATGAGGGTGGTGATGTCTTGCTGGCTCTCTGCAGGGAACCGCTTGACGTTGCGGGTCATGAACTTGGCAGGGGCATCTTCGGTGGAGGTGGTGTAGGTGTTGTAGACAAACATATTGTCGGGACTGAGCTTCTGGGCGTCGCTGAGGGTGGCGTAATAGTCGTTCACCATCGCCTTCACCTCGGCGGTCTTCTGCTCGTAGTGGCGGCGGTCTTTACGGGCCTGGTCCATGAGATAGGCAGCATAGTCTTTCACCAGCTGGGGTGTGCGCTCGCCGCGCTCGTAGCGGGCCTTGAGCTTCTCGGGGGAGGCGTCGGGGTTGATGAACCGCTCTAGTTCGGCGAGGAAGTCGTCGGGCTGCTTCATGCCCACGGAGCGGGCAACCTCGCGCTTGCTGGTGTCGAGGAGGAGGAAGGTGGGATAGGCATCGACCTTGTAGGTCTTGGCGATGGTGACGCCCTCGCCTTTCTCGGCGTCGATCTTGATGCTGACGAAGTGGCTGTTCATATAGTCGCCTACGGCTGGCCGGGGGAACACGTCGCGGGCCATGATCTTACAGGGTCCGCACCAGGATGTCATCACGTCGATGAACACCATCTTGTTTTCTGCCTTGGCGGCTGCGACGGCCTGGTCGAAGGTGAGCTCACGGAAATGGGTCTGGGCTTGGGCCATCATGGTGATGGCGCTGAGCAATAGGATTAGGATTCTTTTCATCTCTTTTTGTGTTTCTAGGGTGTATATGTTGAACCTAATACGTGGCTGGCCGCCGCTTTGTATACGGACAGAGGGGGTTTTAATGGTTTTTAACGATGGTTGCCCACAGATTACACAGATTTTCACAGATTTACGATAGTTTCAGGTTCAGGCCCCCCACCAACTCCTAAAAAAGGGAGCCCCCTCCAACTCCCCCGAAGGGGGAGAGAGGGCTGACGCCGGTTCCAAGTTCAAGCCCCCTCCTAGCCTCCCCTATAGGGGAGGGACCGATTGCCCCTGAAGCTGGAGTGCTCATGTTGGAGTGGTAATCACACTTATCACTTGTCACTTATCACTTATCACTTAAAAAGAGGCGGAAGGGAAGGGAGATGACGATCTCGGTGAGGTCGGCCTTGGTGAGGTGGGCCTTCACGCTGCAGCCGACACGCAGATGATGGAAACGGGGGATGGTGTAGAAGATGCCGATGCGCTCGTAGTAGGGCTTCTCGATTTCTTTTGCGCTGGCTCCCATGTGACGGTAGAGGTAGACGCCCAGCGCCATGTCGAGCGAGAGTCGGTGATAGTAGGCTTCGTGGCGCAGGCCGAGGCCAAAGGACCAGGGGGAATGGCGCAACGAACGGCCGGCGGCCTCGTCGAGGTCGCGCACCCGGTCGGCATAGGTGCCATAGCTGATGTCGGCGCCGATGCCTGACGCCCAGCGGCGTGCATAGCGCCACATGAGGTCGACCTGGGCGGAATAGGCCATGTAGAACCGGAACTTGTCGGTGCGGTAGCGGGGGGCTTCGGGGTCGGTGCCGAACTGGGTGAGCTGCCAGTCCTCGAGGAGGGTCTTGCCGCCTACGCCCAGGCGCAGGCTGGCATACCAATAGGGTGAGAAGGGCTGTGCGGCAGGCGCGCTCGCTGGGGCTGCAGCCTGATGGGAAGGGGCATAGCGCACGCCGACGAGCGGACCGACATGGTTCTCGCCTTTGTTGGGACGGTTGAGGGCTCCGTTGCTGTGATGGCTGTGAAGGAGGTGCTGCCCGGCAGCCGCACCTGCATGTTTGAGAAAGAGCAGGAGACACCCCGGGCAAACATCAATATCCAGTATTTTGCTCCCGGTAAGTTCACGCTGAAGAACCAGCTTGTGGCCAGCATACTGAGCCAGGTGCTCACCATTGTCTACACCAAGACCATCCGCGAGGAGGCCGGAGCTGCATATTCGGTCAGTGCTGGTGCAGCGGTAGACTACTATCCGAAGGAGCAGTTCCGCATTGTGGTGCGCTTCCCCACATAACAGCCTGACGGGCTGGGGAGCGCCCCGGCCCGGGATTCATGATGTGGGAATCGTTTTGCAATTTTGTTTCCTTTTGCAAAATGGTTCCCACAGCATGTTTTCGATTAAAAATAGTTAACGACCGTGTCCTTTTTCCGTAGTTTGTTGTATTTATAATGGGAATGATGATAACAAGATGAAACCTTTGAACATTAGAAATAGAGTGCTACTGCTCAGTCTGCCGTTCCTGATGGCATGGCTGGCGGCTTGCTCCCCCCATAAATATCCGCAGGCATTCATCGTGGCAGATAGTTTGATGGAAGAACAGCCCGACAGTGCCATTGCCCTGCTCAATGCCATCGGCAGTTCCATGCATCAGCATGGAGAGAAAGATCGCATGTACTACGAGCTGTTGCGGCTGAAAGCTGCCGACAAAGCCAATCAGCTAGTTCCGGACACCCATAAGGCCGACAGTATCCTGCATTATTATGAACAAGGTGGCGACAAGGGCCTACTAGCCACAGCCTACTACTATGCTGCCCGAACGTATTATGAGAAAAAAGATGCTCCGCAAGCTCTCGACTATTTTCAAAAGGCTGCCGAAGTTGTAGGCGACGACAATGAGTTGGCTGGGTGTATATATAGTCAAATGGGTGTTTTGTATACGAATCAAGGTCTTTACGAGAATGCGGAAGATGCATTTAAAGCAGAATACGAGATAGCTTTAAAGAGTAATGACACGTTAGGCATGGTTTATGCTCTTAATGATTTGGCTTATGCAGCTGAGGCTCATGAGGACCATGCATTATCAAATGAAAGACTAACAAATGCTTATCATCTTGCTCTTCTGCAAAAAAATAAGTCATTATTAGCAGAATTGTATTTATCTCTTGCAGTACAAAATACGATTATTAGAGATTTCGCTCAAGCTCATCATTTTTCCGATAGATGCTTGGAGAATATTTCACTGTTGGATAGTGCCCGGGTATATTATATGATGGCAAAGCTGTATAACCGTGAGGGGAATGATGACTCACTTGCCTATTATTGCAAAATACTAGAGCATAACTCGCAGCTTCATATGAATGACAGCATTAATAGATTCCAATTGGGAATGGCTTTGAGGTCTGGAAATGCTGATATGGCAAGGGTCTATTTTAACAAGTTCATTGTTGTTGATGATTCTATTAAGAGAGTTACGCAGACTGAGGCAACAGCCAAGGTGAATGCCCTATATAATTATCAATTACGAGAAAAAGAGAATATCAAGCTCAGACAGGCAAATAATCATAAAAAGATGATGGTTGTTGGTCTGAGTGTTTGTATCATTGTCGTTTTTGTTTCGTCTGTTAGCTATTTGTACCATCTTCGTAGAAAACATGCTAAAGAAACATTCATGCTGAAATATGCTGAGCATTTGAAAGACAAAAAAATTAGTGAGTCGCACAACCTTATTTTGACAAGTCAAAACCGAATAGCCGAATTGGAAAATGAGCTGGAAAAAGAAAAGCAAAAGTTGTTTTCTCTTCAACAATTCCCAGATGTTGCCTTAGATATAAAAAAAGAGGCAGAAATTGCTGTCCACAATTCTCAAATATACCTGAGTTTTTTGGAAATGAGCGATGAGAATTCTAAAATCCATCCAACAGAAGCCGATTGGCAGTCATTGGAAGAATTGCTCACATCCATATACGATCGGTTTCCATTGAAGCTGAAAGTAGTTTGCAGTCTTTCAAAGCGAGATTATCGAATGTGTTTGTTGATTAAAGCAAAGATGTCTCCCCAAAGAATTGCAAACATTTTCTCAATCGAAAGATCGTCTGTAGCCTCCCAACGCGCCCGCCTTTACAAAGAGCACTTCGGAAAGAAAGGAGGGGCAAAAGCCTGGGATGAGTTTATCTTGTCGTTGTAGTATGTGTTGGTAAAACGCTACAAATAAAAGAGTTAGAAAATGCAAACTATTAGCAAACTATTTTTCTTGCTTGAAGTATTGGAAAACAATACCTTTGCCATCAATGAATCAAACAATAATAGAATTTAAAAACTATGAAAAAGTAATCAAATTATAAACCCATGAGAAGCAGATTAGTCACATTTTTGTCTTTACTATTCTTCTGTCAGTATCTTCCTGCTCAGAAAATTGTTCCCGCAGGAATGAGAGGCACTGGTTATTTTATGGGTAAAGAATTTATGGACGCCATAGACAGTGTGGTGTTGCGTATACAGTATATCACTACCTTTCGGGAATGTAAAGAAGATGGAATCCCAAATAAGTGTGTAGAAGCTTTGCTCATCGGAGAGAACATGAGCGAGTACTGTGAGAATGTCATTCAATATAGCAATGAGCTTATTCCGATTGATTTGCATGCAGCTTCATCGCGTTCTAAGGATACGGCAGTTATAGTGACGAGTATGTTGTTGAATACATGTAATAAATATAAACTTACCCCATATATAGTTTGGAAGAACTATCCAAAGCAAGGGTGGCAAACATGTTTTCAGAATTTGAGCGATGAGTTGATGATTACAGATGCCAATGTTTGCCCTCAACTATATTATGAAGAGGCATCATCGCAGCCTGAATGGGAAATAATGGAGGGGGATAGTATAATTTGTGGATATGTATGTCAACGGGCTTCCACCATATTCCGTGGGCGCACATGGAAGGTCTGGTATGCGCCAGAGCTGCCCTATCAGGATGGACCATGGAAACTGTGTGGCCTGCCAGGCTTAATTCTGAAAGCTGAAGACGCTGCCGGGGATTTCTGTTTCGAGGCAATAGGCATTAAACGTCCTCATGACGAATATATAGGCAAACATCCAAATCTGGCATCCTATACAAAGGCAACCCCTATGCGGATTCAGGAGTTACAGGAATTGAAATATAAAAACCCTAATGGCTTCTATAGCATGATTATGGGCGAAAAGATGTTTGAAATGGTGATGAATATGAATCTTATTCCTAATTCAAGAGGTGCTCGTACTCCCTGCCTGTTGGAGAAATTTGAATAGCATCTAAATTGTAATCATTTATATGATATTTGATTAGCAAAAAAGCATTTAACGGAAACTAAAGATTTTTAAAAGTCAGGCTAAAACCACTCAGTGTATTTAAATTCAAATTATTTTTGTAAAACTAAAAACCGAAAATCAGATGAAAAGAATCATTATGACTCTTGTATTGGTTGTAACATTTGCTGCTGCATGGGCAGGATATTATTCTCATGCAGCTATAGCCTGCGGAACCTTAAGTGTCAGACCTGCTATTATCGATATAAGCGAAACCTCAGATGGTTATACATGTGTTTTGATTGATATAGGTAGAGATGGGAATATAGATATAAACATGACACTTCATAGGACGTTTGTAAGTGATGGAGCTGTTATGAGTGAAGTAATGTTACTTTCTCGGGAGGTGTATTCGCTTGAAAAATGGATATGGAATTATTGGTTTAATGCATTGTTATGATTGTGAAAAAGTTTTCCTTTTTTCTTGCTCATTTGTTTGTGCTAACAGCCTTGCCCGTATACGCCATTGGTAGTATTCCGGCATATCCAGACAGCATTGACAATGCGGATGTACAAGTGTATTATCAATTGGATTACAAGCAAACGAATGAAGACACGCTTCTAAGCAAGGAAATTGTGCGACTGCTCATTGGTTCTGATGTTTCATACTGTGCCTCCGGGCATCAGCGTTATTTGTGGGATCGTCTGCCTGCAAAAACACGTGAAGCGACAAACCGGTCTCATGAGACAGCCCGTATGGCGAGTAAGATGGTGATGCAGGAGAGTGAAAAATATAAAACCTTTGACTGTGCTGTTTACAAGAACTATCCTGAGGTAGGGCAAATGACCTGTTGCCAGCATGTCGGGTTAGACGGTATGGGTGGACAAAATGATTATATGTTTTTTGTAGAAAGTATGCCATCATTTGAATGGGTCTTGGAGGATGGTGATTCTATTGTTTGCACATATGCTTGCCAGCGTGCCGCAACGTCATTTAGAGGAAGGCATTGGACGGTGTGGTATGCGCCAGAACTGTCTTGGCAGGATGGACCTTGGAAACTTTGCGGACTGCCAGGGTTGATTCTCAAAGCTACAGATGATACTGGCAGTTTCTGTTTTGAGGCAATAGAAATTAGTAAACCAAAGAAAAATTTCAGTATGATTAGTAAACCTGGTAGGAGTTACGTGAGAACTTCACCGAAGCGTATTGCGGAGTTGTTGAATCTGAAATATGGAAATCCTGAAGCACTTGCACGATTATTGAATGGTGAAGTGATTATGAATCAGTATCTGCAAATGGGGATGAGATTTGATAAAGGAAACCGCACTCCCTGTCTGCTGGAGAAATTCAAGTAATGATATATAGATGCTAAAGAAAAGAATCATAACGATATGGGTGTTTGCTCTGCTCATGGTGACGGTGGCAGAGGCACAGACGGTCTTCAGCGGGCGTGTGGCTGACGCTGAGGGCAAGGCTGTGGCGCGTGCTTCAGTGATGCTGCGCGGAGAGAAAGGCCGTACGGTGGCTTTTGGCACGACGAACAGCGAGGGACGGTTCAGCGTGAAACTGCCTGAAGGCAGGGTGGCTAAAGACGTGGCCGTGAACCATATCGGTTTTGCACAGGTGGTGATAGCAATCGATAAGTTTAAGAATGGACAGACCATCACCATGCGCGACAAGCCAGTAGAGATAAGAGAGGTGACAGTGAAGCCTGAGGAGATTCGCCTGGAGGGTGACACGCTGACCTATAATGTGGCGGGGTTTAAGCAGAAACAGGACAAATACATTGAGGACGTGATTGCCCGGTTGCCAGGCGTGTCGGTAACACCGCAGGGAAAAATCATGTACCAGGGTAAGGAAATCAACAAGTTCTATGTAGAGGGCATGGACCTTATGGGTAGCAAATATGCTCAGGTGAGCCGCAACCTGACTGCCGACAAGGTGAAGAACGTGCAGGTGTATGAGAATCATCAGCCCGTGAAGATGCAGCGAGGTGTGACGTTCAGCGAACAGGCTGCCATGAATCTGCAACTGAAAGATGAGGCCAAGAACGTGTGGACGGGTGTCATTGATGCAGGCACGGGACTCACGCTGCAAGGCAAGACCGACTGGTTGCGTGACGGGCGATGGGTGGAAATGATTTTTGGAAGGAAGAAGCAGAGTCTGTCCATGTATAAAACCAACAACACGGGTAAGGACATCACCATGGAGGTACACACGGCAGGCACGGCCACTCAGGGACTGCTGAACAATCTGACCAACCGCAGTGGAGAGCGCTCGACATTTAACGACACTCATATCGTAGCTACCAACTGGCTGTTCAAGACCAAAGAAGATGCTACCCTGCGGCTGCAGGTGGCGGGACTGCGTGATCGGATAAAGACGCAAAGCTACAGTGAGACCCGTTACAACGATGTGGAGGGGCAGGTGCTCATGACCGAGGAGCAGAGCCGGACGGCAAGGCAGGACCAGTGGAACGCTGAGCTGCAATACCACTTGAATGCGTCGAAAGTGAACCTGCAAAACATACTGACGGGCTATGCCGATTTTGACCGGGGCTACGGCACCTCACTGCTCAATGGTGTGAGTACACCGTTGGCTGTACGCCCGCGCCACCGTAGTATCAAGGATGAATTGCAGCTGGGATGGATGATGAAAAACCGTAACTACATGAACATCCGCTTGCAGGCCGACTATAGTTATCTGCCGTGCACCCTGCTGCTTGTCGATGGGTCGGAGGAACGGCTGGACATGAAGGTGATGAACTTTGCCGCGTCAACGACTTTTACCCAGCGGCTAGGCAAGAAGCTGTCGCTGAGCTATAACGTGGGCGAGCGGTCGCGCGTGGAGATGATGGATGTGGCCTATGCTACTACTCAAGGTCACGACCGCTATGGTGAGCATAGGGTGTATGTCTATCCCAGTCTGTCGTATTTTGCCAAACGGCTGCATTTCAGTATCGAGCCCAAGATGAACCTTCTGTTTAGAAGCATTGGCGATCGGCACGACAACCGCTTCTACGTAGATCCTTCGGCCAGCATCAGCTACGAAATGAAGGGCGGACTCACGGTCATGGCCATGTATCGCTTCAGTTACATGGCAAGCGGCAGTCTGTCGTCGCTCACGCATGTACCTTATTATTCCTCATACAACTATCTGAGCCAAGGAATGGGCGATTTCACGCATTCCACCTCGCACAATGTGAGTGGCGGACTGAACTATCGGCATACGCCCAGCAACCTGTTTGCCCACTTCGGATTCAATGGCGATTTCAGTAAGCGCGACCTCTATAGTAGCCACTTAGAGGGAGGCACCTACTCGCGACAACTGACAGGACGTATGCAGCACACGCAGAACTACGGACTGAATGCCTCTGTGAGCAAGCGGTTCTTTTTCTGGATGGCCAACGTGTCGCTTTCAGGCTCTCATTCGTGGAATCATTTCAATGTGATGCTGGGCGATGAGGTGTCGCCAGTCACAAACCGCTCGGCCAATGTCTCGGGGAGTATCAGCGTAAATCCCATTACGCTCATGTCGGCAGAACTGAGCTCGTCGCTGATGATGAGCTGGCAGGACCGCAAGATGGTTGCCTCGGGGCAGACATCGTTTCGTAACTATTCGCATCGGGCAAGCATTTTCTTTTTCCCAGGTAAGTGGCAGTTGGGGTTGAAGGCTGAATATGCTCATAGCACTGATAAGCGTCAGTCTAGTAACTTCTTTGGTGACGCATCGGTAGTGTATCGCACAAAGACCTTCGATGCAGGCATTTACCTGAACAACATTTTCGGTACCTACGAACAACGCCGCCGCACCATCACCGAACTTGCCGAGTTTTACCGTGTGACTTACATGCGTCCCCGCGAGCTGATGGTGAAAGTGAGTTTTAACCTGTGATTTATTTATTAACTATATTAATTATGAAAAAGAAATTGTTATTAGCAATTACATTATTTTGTCTGTCACAGTTAGCTATAGCTAATATTATTAGTTTAAATCAATTACATATAAGTGCATCGGGGCGAGCGTTTATAGATGGCTCGGGGCCAGCATCAGGAGTTTGGGTGCAATACCGTGCTGGTGATACAGTTATTGCTGAAGTACAAACTGATTCCAACGGAAACTTTTCCATCTCTGCAAATTATTCTGGTAATGAAACAGTCGAGTTGGTTTTTGTTGGATATAGCGTGATATTAATGCTCAAAACCTATCCCCCTTGCTATGTTTTGGCTTAGCAAATGATTATTCAACTATTAATAAATGAATAAAATGTATCATCTGTTGATTATGGAAAAGGCATCGACAATTCTCTATTTACTGTTGTTATCGTTCCTGCCAGCATTTTCTCAAGTATCGTCGATTCGCGTCACTCCATCCCCTATGGATATAATTCAGGAACAAGACTCTGTCGATCAGGCACAACTACGTGTTCAATATCATGTTGAGTTCAGGGCTACAAAAGAAGATTGTTTCTTGAGCGAGTCTATGCAGGCATTAGACATCGGAAATCGTATAGTGAAGTTTTTTGACAATTCATGGACCTATGCCTTCAGTCATCTTCCTAAAGAAATACAGGAGAGATCAAAATGGAACAGTGACACTTTGATGCTGGCAAGTTCTATGGCCAGAGAGAAGAGTAGTAAATATAAAAAGGACTTAGATGTGATAATGCGACATTATCACGGATCTGACATACAGACAGTCTTCCGCAGTCTCGACTTGGATAATATTTCTTCTTTTACACAAGGAACTAAATTTTTCTACGACGAACCAATTCCACAGTTTGAATGGGAGTTGATGGATGGCGATACCATCATTTGCGGCTACCCTTGCCAACGGGCATCAACCTCATTCCGTGGACGCTCTTGGAAAGTGTGGTATGCACTTGAGGTGCCATATCAAGAAGGTCCATGGAAATTGAGAGGGTTACCAGGTCTCATCCTGAAAGCAGAAGATACAAACAACGATTTCCGCTTTACCGCTATAGAAATTATTCAACCCATGGGAAAAATTATTTCAAAACAGGAAAATGAAAATTTGTATTCAAAAGTCTCTGCAAAACGGATGGAAGAAATGACAGTTTTTTTCTATAAGAACCCTGGTGGATATGCAAGAATGGCGTATGGCGAAAAGTTGCTGAAGACAATGGAGATGATGGGACAGAGAATACGTTCAGATTCCCGAACCCCTTGCTTGATTGAGAAATATGAGTAAATGAATAATGTGAAGTCTATCATATACATGCGTCCGCGCGAGCTGATGGTGAAAGTGAGCTTTAACCTGTGATTTTGGTTTTTCTTGGGGGCTATTTGTTGTATGGGCATGCTTTTTTCCGTGATATGTTTCCCTCGTATTGTTTTTTTTCTATTTTTGCAGCGTACATTTTGTTTTATCATAAATTGTTTGTGTATATGAAAAAAATGGATTCTTGCAGCAGCCATCATGATGGCAACAACAAGTGCCTTTGCCCAGCGCGAGGCAGGTTCTATCACCGTTCAGCCGCGCATCGGCGTCAGCGCAGCTGACTTTAACAACACGGGCGACACCGAGGCGCGCGTCGGACTGGTAGTGGGACCGGAGTTTGAATATTTCGTGAGCAGCAGGTTCAGCTTCGCTGCCGGCCTGAACTACTCGCAGCAGGGCGCCGACCTGAAAGACACGAACGTGGAGTGGAAAGTGGACTATCTGACGGTGCCCGTGGTGGCCAACGTCTATTTGTTTAAGGGCTTTGCCTTGAAAGCTGGTTTGCAGCCGAGATTCAAGACTTCGGCTAAAATGGAGTATAAGGGCAGCATGGGCAGCGCGTCGGTGAACCTGAAAAACGACGTGAAGGGCTTCGACCTCGCCGTGCCCGTGGGCCTTTCGTACGAGTTCAAGCACTTTGTGCTCGATGCCCGCTATACCTTAGGCCTGACGAAGGTCTTCGACGATTTCGACACCAAGAATCTTACGTTCCAGCTGACTCTGGGCTACAAGATTGACCTTTAAATCGGACCTTGAAGGGATGTTCGGGGGTTCTGAAGTTCAGAACTCCCGAACGTTTTTTTAATTGATAATTGACAATTGATAATTTAGAGGTGAGAGGTGAGGGGAGAGAGGTGAGAGATTACCTTTCGAGCTGGAGTTATTGCCTTGAGAGTAATCATACTTTTCACTTGTCACTTTTCACTTCTCACTTTTCACTTGTCACTTATCACTTAAAAAGAGGCGGAAGGGAAGGGAGATGACGATCTCGGTGAGGTCGGCCTTGGTGAGATGGGCCTTCACGCTGCAGCCGACACGCAGATGATGGAGACGGGGGATGGTGTAGAAGATGCCGATGCGCTCGTAGTAGGGCTTCTCGATTTCTTTTGCACTGGCTCCCATGTGACGGTAGAGGTAGACGCCCAGCGCCATGTCGAGCGAGAGTCGGTGATAGTAGGCTTCGTGGCGCAGGCCGAGGCCAAAGGACCAGGGGGAATGGGGCAACGAACGGCCGGCGGCCTCGTCGAGGTCGCGCACCCGGTCGGCATAGGTGCCATAGCTGATGTCGGCGCCGATGCCTGACGCCCAGCGGCGTGCATAGCGCCACATGAGGTCGACTTGGGCGGAATAGGCCATGTAGAACCGGAACTTGTCGGTGCGGTAGCGGGGGGCTTCGGGGTCGGTGCCGAACTGGGTGAGCTGCCAGTCCTCGAGGAGGGTCTTGCCGCCTACGCCCAGGCGCAGGCTGGCATACCAATAGGGTGAGAAGGGCTGTGCGGCAGGGACGCTCGCTGGGGCTGCAGCCTGATGGGAGGGAGCATAGCGCACGCCGACAAGCGGACCGACATGGTTCTCGCCTTTGTTGGGACGGTTGAGGGCTCCGTTGCTGTGATGGCCGTAGAGGAGGCCTGCCTGGAGCGCCCAGTCGCGGGAGAACTGCCACGTGGCGGTGAGGCCGCCGCCGATATAGATGGTGTAGCGGGAGCCGATGAGCTCGTTGTCGATATTGTTGTGGCGGTTGTACTTATGGGGTCCGTAGCCGATGCCAGCCCGCAGGAGGTAGGCCAGCTGCCAGCGGCCGCTGCGCCAGAGGGGTCGCTCGAAGGCTCCATAGACGCTGATGATGTCGCCCAGATGGGAGTCGTAGTCGACCATCTGTGCCTTGCCCCATGCGGGGTCGGCGGTGCGGCGCATGGTGACGCCGTGGTTGAGGTTGAGCTCGGCACCGAGGCTCAGCGTGGGATAGCCGTAGTCGCGGGCAAAGGCATCGCTGTCGGCGGGCAGCGTGTGACGGTTGACCTCGAAGCCGACGGAGAAGGCCTGGCGGTCGCGCAGCCACTTACGCTCGTAGGCATCGGTGGCGATCTGCCAGGCGGGGCCGGCATGCAGGGTGTAGCCTACATGGCGCAGGGTGTCGCTGCCGGTGGCTGCTTGCACAGCGGTAATGAGGAGAAGGAGAAAAAGAAACCCCCTCCGACTCCCCCGAGTTCTAAGTCCTATACTGCCCACAGATTACACAGATTCTAAATAGTTCAAAGTTCAAAGTTCAAAGTTCAAGGTAATCATACCTCTCAACTATCAACTCTCCGTTCTCAGCTGTGATGTTGCCCACAGATTACACAGATTTTAAATAGTTCCAAGTTCAAAGTTCAAAGTTCAAGGTAATCATACCTCTCAACTATCAACTCTCCGTTCTCAGCTGTGATGTTGCCCACAGATCACACAGATTTTCACGGATTTATTTAATTATCAAACACGAATTGGCACGAATTGGCACAAATCCTTCATAAATCATTTTTGATAGTTTTCGCATAACTCTCGGGAATTAGTGTAAAAATATTAAACAAAAATTGGCACGAATTGGAACAAATCCTTCATAAATTATTTTTGATAATTTTCGCATAATTTTCGGGAATTAGTGTAAAAATATTAAACACGAATTGATACAAATTGTCAAGAATTATTCACAAATTTCTTTTCTCAAAACAGCCAGCTAGTGGGGTAACCGCTCCTCCCCTATAGGGGAGGCTGGGTAGGGTCTTCCATTATCAATTGTCCATTACGGTGAGTTTGTCGCCGTCGAGACTTACCTTGAAGAGATGGGGGATGCGGATGGTGCGGCCACGGGCATCGGTGGCGTGGCTGTGCACCGACATCATCCACTGGCCCTCGAAGGTCTGGAAGAGCATGCTGTGGCCGTAGTTCGGCGGGGTGATGGGCTCGGGCTCCTGGATCCACGGTCCGTCGAGGGTGCCGCTGGCTGAATAGGCGACGCCCTGGGTATAGACATCGTAGACCCATGAGGTCCAGAGCATGCCGAGGCGGCCGGTGGTGGTGCGGAAGAGCCAGGGTCCGTCGGTCACCTTGTTCCAGGTGGGGCGCCCGTCGTCGCCGTTCTCACGGCTCCAGGGGGAGTCGCTGGCGCGGAAGAGGACCGTGGGCTCGCCCACGGTGCCGCTGAGGTCGGGCTTGAGCTGGATTTTCTCGATGGTGCCGTTCCAGTTGTAGAGCCACTCGCCGCAAAACACCATGTAGGGACGGCCGTCGGTGTCGCGCCAGTAGGTTCCGTCGAGGGTGGGTCGCTCGGCAGGCAGGTAGGTGGCATCGCCGAAGGCCCGGTAAGGTCCCATGGGCTGGTCGGCGACGAGCACCTGACAGGCTCGGCGCTCGATGACATTGCCGCGGACGGTGCCGATGAGCATGTCGCGATTGGTGAAGGTGGCGAAATAGTAGTAGCGGCCGTTGATGAGATGGAGCTCGGCGGCCCAGATCATGGGACGGGGTCCCATCCAGGAATGCTCGTCGAACTGGGTGACGACGTAGGGGCCTTCCCAGAGACGCAGGTCGGCACTACGCCATATCAGGCCGCCCGTGCCGGTCATGTAGTACATGTGGGTGACGGGGTCGGCAAGGATGGCGGGGTCGCTCAGACGGATGGAGTCGAGCGGCAGCGTCCGCACGGCGGGCTGGCGCTGGGCAGACGCGCCGACGGACGGCAGCAGGGCCAGCAGCACCAGCAGGAGGAGGGTCTTGGGGTTGACGGTGATGGTCATAACGGGAATGATGGGGTTGGTGGAAGGAGACTTAGGCTTTTTTCTTGAAATAGTCGTTGTACATCTTGATGACGAACACGATGCAGCTGCATGTGGTGGTGACGAGGTTGGTGATGAACAGCGACCAGATGATCTCGGGCTTGTGGAGCAGGCCCTGGAGCATGAAGCAGAAACCGCCGACGGCCATCATGAGGAAGGTGGGCAGGGCAATGCCCTCGGTGTTGCGCGTGCGGATGGTCTGAATGGCCTGGGGCAGATAGCCCAGCACCATGGAGATGCTGGCAATGAGGCCGCAAATCTCGTAGAAAGAATCCTGTTGCATAGGTGTATATATATAATATGGTTATCAGACGTGACGGGGGGCAGACGCGGGTCGGCCTAGCGGGTGAGCGAGAACTTCAGCGAGAGTCCGAAGTCCTGGGTAGTGGTGGGATAGCTGCTGGAGGAGAGCAACGGCGTGTTCTTCTGCCGGTCGAAATAGAAGCTCATGGTGAGCAGCCGGCTCATGGTGTAGTCGGCCGAGAAGGAGAGCTTGAAGGCTGCATTGCCGCTGCTGGCGTTGCTGCTCATCGAGGCGATGTCGCGGGTGACGGCGGCCTGGCTGCGCAGCGAGAGGTCGAGGCGCAGGTTGAGGTCGTTGTTGAAGCCGTTGTTGTTTTTCTTCTGGCTGCCGGAGGAGGCGCTCTGCTGGTTCTGCTGGCGGTTGGCCGACTTGCCCTTCGACCGTTTGTTCTTGGGGGCGTTCCAGCCGAAGAGCTTCACATCGTTGATCTTGTAGCCCATGCCGACGACCCAGTCGTTGGAGCGCGACTCGTTGATCTGCACACTGGTCATCGAGAGGCTCAGCGTGCGGGTGCTGCGATACTCGAGCTTGCAGGTCATATTGTTGAAGAAGGTGACGTCGAGGCCCAGGAAGGGGGCAAACGACTCGTTGATGCTGACGGTGGGGATGTTGACATGGGCCCACAGCGAGCTGACCGACTGCCAGTCGTCGTAGGGCATGGCCGACGACGAGTAGGCGCCGACGGCATAGATGCTCTTGTAGGAGTGGCTGAGGTTGACACTCTTGAAATGGTCGCGGAACCACGGCAGGGCGCTGAGTCCGCTGTAGCGGATGGTCCAGTTGGGCAGCAGGCTGGTGAGCTTGGGGAAGGCGCCGTGGCCGCCGCTCATGTTGGTGTAGGTGTTGATGAAGGCTGGGATGAGCGACTGGCTGCTGTAGTCGCCGCCGACGGCCTTGCAGAAGCGCTCGAAGGTGGCCGAGTGGTAGCCGTCGTTGGCCGAGCCTATGCTCTCGAAGGCGCTGCGCAGGCTCCAGGTGGTCATGGTGAAGGTGCCGGTCTGGGTGGTGGGTGCGCCCTCGTACATATACTGTATGCTGCGCGCCTTGGTCTCGGTGCGGCTGGCATTGAGGTCGATCTTGAGGTTCTTCACGGGTTCGAGGGTGGCCCGCAGCTGCAGGTCGCTGGTGGCATTGGTGGTGGCGGGCGTGGCGATGTCGTCGTGGACAAGCAGCCACTGGCGGTCGCGGGCTTTGTCGATGTAGGAGTCGCCGCTGAGTCCGAAGGCGAAGTCGAGGCCGGGCGAGAGCACGTCGCCGCCGCGCTGGCCGAACAGGCTGCCGACGTTGGGCATGAATCCGGGCAGGGCCATGGCATACTGGTTGCGGTAGGTGAAGCTGACATTGCGCAGCATCATCAGCAGACGGGCTGCGCTCTGGGCGGTCTTATACCAGCCCTTGTCGTCGAGGGGCTCGCGGGCCGTGACGGTGAGCTTCAGGGTGGTGGCCGTGTCGACCTTGTTGAGAATCTGTATCTTGTTGTTGTCCACCTTCTTGTATTTCAGGGAGACGGTCTTGCCTTCCTTGGTCTTGGCCGCGACGATGAGACGCTTGGAGTTTTTGCCGTGGCTGACGGTGATGGTGGTGTCGGGCATGAGCTTGATTTCCTTCTCGAAGGCCCGTTTGTTCTTGGGCAGCGTCTTCTGCTCGCGGGTGGCGGTGGGTGTCTTGCCGGCGGCTCCCTGCTGTTTGCCGGCGGCGGTCTGCGCCTTGCCCTTGGCGTCCTGCCGCTTGCGTTTCTCGGCATCGCGGTCGTAGCGCTTGGTCTTGTTGAAGCGCTCGTTGGCCTTCTTGAGGAACGGGATGTGGTTGTAGAGTTTCTCGAGGCTGAACGAGCCGTTGAGGTTGAAGTTGCGGTTGCTGGTGATGGTGTTGCCGAGGTTGGTGCCGTCCTCCAGCTCTGTGCCGCGCACCCAGTTGTAGTTGGAGGTGTAGCTGATGTCGGCATTCATCCAGTCGAAGACGGGCAGCAGGTTGAGGGGCAGCTGGTAGGAGAGGCTGAAGTTCTGCTGATAGTCGAGGGGCGTTCCCAGGTGCTTGATGCTGGTCCACACCGAGTCTTTCCAGGCGGCATAGGCGTCGGGATAGAGGTCTTTGTTGACGGGGGTGTAGGGCTCCTCGATCTGTGCACGGGTGCCGCTGTTGAAGTTCATGTGGAGGTTCTTGGTGAAGTCCCAGCGCAGGGAGAACTCGCGGTTCCAGAGGAACTGCTCGTTGAAGGTCAGGGGCAGCATCTCGCCCGAGAGGTTGTCCATGTCGCGCTCCTGCAGCTCGTAGTAGTTGCGGGTGATCTCACTGTTGTAGGCGACGCTCTGGGGGAGCCAGTTCAGTCCGAAGCGCTTGAGGATGTCGTACCACTTGCTCTTGCTCTTGATTTTCTTGAAGGGCTCGAAGGGCTTGTAGACGGGAGTCCAGTTGTAGCTGAGTGCTCCGCGCCACTGGTCTTCGTTCTCGTAGACGGTGGTCTCGCCGGCGGTATGGCGGTGGGAGTGGCTGTAGGAGAACGAGAAGTTGGCGGGGTCGTAGGGCATGGGGTGGCGCTTGGTCTGTATGCCGACGCGCGCATTGGAGAGCGAGAAGTTGCGGTTGGTGGTGCGTGTGACGGCAAGGCTCTCGATGGAGTCGCGCTCGTGGCGGTCGGCAGCCATCTCGAGGGCGTCGCCCAGCTCCATGTCGTTGTCGAGCGGATTGTATCGCGGACGGGTCTCCTCCTTGGTGATGCTGTAGTAGAGGGGTGCGCTGACCTTCGCCTTGTCGGGGAAGAGCTTACCCAGTTCGACATTGGCCGTCACGCTGTAGGTCTTGAAGTCGTCCTGCGAGCGCTCGGCGACGCCCTGCTCCAGTCCGCCGAAGCCCTCGGTGAGCATGCGGCCGGTGACGTTGAGTGTGCCCACGTCGGAGAGCTGCATGTTGAGGTTGCCCTGTGCTGCCCAGCCTCCGCTGTTGTTGTACTCCTTCAGTCGGAGTTCGTTGACCCACACCTCGCCCGACTTGATTTCGCCCGAGAGGTTGCGTATGCCAATCATCATGGTCTTGACCTCGCCCAGCGACGGATTGCCCATGATGGTCATCTTGTTTTGCGGACGCTCCTCGTCGTAGGCCGTGAAGGGTGCCGTATAGGAGGCGCGGCCCTCGGCACGTGCCATGTTGCGGTCTTTCTTCAGCTGGGTGAAGGCGGTGAGCGGGATGTCGAGCATGTTCTCCTCGGGCCATACCAGCCGGCGGTCTTGCGGGTTGTCGTTGTACTTGCCGGAGGTGGTGAGCTTCAGCGGTATCTCATACTCATAGTAATTGCTCTTGTAGTCGTTGCCCAGACGCACGAACAGGGCCAGCTGGTTGTCCTGCAGTCCGGTGGGGTCGGCCTCGAGGGCGTTGGCATGGGCAAACATCTGCAGCCGGCGGTACTGGCGCAGGTCCTGGTTGGAGTTCTTGTAGACGGCCTTGGCCTCGCCGTTGGAGAGACCGGTCACCACCATGTCGAGGGCCTGCTCGTTGTTCTCGATGAGCTGCGGCTGCTGGGGGTCGAGGGCACGGCTGATGCCTGGCGGCAACACATAGTTGACGGGCACCTTGTCGGAGTTCTCCTCGATGTTCACGGCGCTGACCGCCATCTTGCCCGACTGGCTGCCGCCGCCCAGGGGCTGCTCGTAGACGCGCCACTCGCCGCGCACCAGGTCGAGGGTGCCGAAGCGCATGATGACGGGCTTGGGGAAGTTGGTGAGGAACATACGCATGAAGCGCACGCTGGTGAAGTCGGTGATGCCGCCCACACGCTGCTCGTAGTCGTCGAGCGGGATGCGGAACTGATACCAGGTGGCGGTAGGACTGGTGCCATTGCGCAGCTTGCGGGTGACGGTGCGCTTGTCGACAATGAAGTTGCGGCCCACCACCAGGTCCTCAGGACGGATGCTGACATGATACTGGTAGTATTTCTCATACTCGTTGAGGGTATGGTCCTGGTTGATATCCTCGACGTCGGGCGTGGTCTTGTAGGAGGTGTCGTAGCTCTCGGTGCGGTTTTCGCTGTCGGGCGAGTTACCCTGTGGGTTGTTGATGCGCTTGTAACGTTCCAGAATGGGCAGCTGCATCTGGTCGTAGTCGGAGCCTCGGAAGTAGTGGTAGTTGTCGTTGGCGGGGTCGTTGTAGATGGAGTCGTAGACGGCTGGCGACACCTTGCCCTGCACCTCGCTGAGGTACTGCTGGTAGGCGCCGAAGGTGCGCTCTTCCTCATCGCGCAGGCCATTGAATCCCACATCCTGCAGGGCGCGTGAGCCCGTGGAGGTGGCGAAGGCATAGGTGACGGCGGTCTGCGTGGGTATCTTTCCCCACTGGGTGGTGGTGAAGCTGTTGCTGCCGTCGACGGGCATTCCGCTTTCGTAGAATTTCTTGCCGTCGCGCAGGATGTCCTCGCTGATCTCGCCGAGGTTGATGTAGAAGTCGCCGCCGTTCTGCTGGTCGTAGATAAAGGGGTCGAGCATCCAGAACTCGATATACTCGATGTTGGCTGCCTCGAAGTCGCTGGTGTCGAGCTTGCGCATCATACCTCCCCACTTCGTGGCAGGATTCTGCAGGGTGCCGTCGTAGTTCAGGGCGGTATTCATGTTGTATGGGCCGCGCTCGCTGGGGTAGTAGGCCAGGTTCAGGATGGGCAGCGTGGCGGTGGTGCCGCTGTAGCTGCTTTGCTGGCGGTTGGGAAACAGTTCGTTGACGTATATCTCACGCACATACTGGTTGGAGAGCTGGTCGAGGTCGCCCTTGATGTGGCTGGGCGTGAGGCTCGACGAGCGGCGGGTGAAGAGCGGGTCGATGGTGTACCATGCCAGACGGGCACGGTTGTAGCCGCTGGTCACCGACGACTTGTCCTTGTACTCGGGGAACATGGTCGGCACGCTGGAGATGAACCACGAGGTGGGCGCCAGCACGTCGATGGAGTTCTTGGTGTTCTCGAAGTCGTCCAGGTAGGAGGCATTGTCTTGTATGCCATGGCTCTGACCGGCAATGAGGTGGGCAAACTCACCCGTGAAAGAGATGCGCGACGGCTGTGTGCAATGCAGCAGCGGCAGGCGGTTGAGCAGGTTGGTGAGCCACTGCGACTCTTTGTTCCAGTTGATGTTGACGCCCCACAGGGTGTTGTTCAGGGGCTCATTGCCCATGGCCACCTTGGTGGTGAGCGACTGCTCGGAGAGGTGCTGGAAGGTTCCGCTCAGCTGCAGGTTCTTCGAGAAGTCGTATTCCCAGTTGACGCCCACCATGGTCTTGCGCTCCTGGGCATAGTCGGTGTTGCTCTCGAACGAGGCACTGATGGGTGTGTCGGCATCGAGGATGCTCTGGTTGAGAATGGTCACCTCGCCGGCTGAGTAGTCCACGGTGTAGTCGCTGCCCTCGGTGAGCTTCACGCCACCGGCGGTGACCACTACCGAGCCTTGCGGCACGTTGTCCGACCCGAGTGAGATGACGCGGGCCGACGTGCCACGGAACTGACCGACCAGCTGGTATTTGTCTTTCTCGGCAATCTGACGCGCCACCGTCTTGGTGGAGTCGTACAGCTCGTTGAAACAATACTTGAGGGCCCGCTCGTCGTCAAGACCCTTGCTCTTCAGGTAGCGGTACATATAGTCGCCGAAGGGCTCGGCCTCAGGCAGGAACACACGGCCGTTGCTCACGGTGTAGCCCTCCACATAGTCGAAGTAGCCGTTGGCATGCACCTTGTTGTTATTGTCCAAGCGGTCGGCACCGAGCAGGCGGATGATGGGCTCGTTCTTCACCTGGGCCTCGGGGATATACGACAGATAGACACCTGCCGTGTCGCTCTGGAACTTCACGTCGAGCCGGAACTTGTCTTTCTCGACCGCCGACGCCAGGTAGTAGACGTTCTTCATCATCAGGTCCCAGTTGCCCTGCGTGGGGTTGTTGCTGGTGTTCTTGAGTGACTTGACGAAGAGCGCCTGGCTGACATCGTGCACATCGGTGGAGAACTCGCCCACCTGGTAGGTCACTCCGCCATAGGTATACTCATAGGCCACCGCCAGCACCTGGTCGGTCTGCAGGGTGGTCTTGAGCGACACATAGCCCAGGGCGGCATTCAGGGTGTACTCCGACGAGTTCAGCAGGCGGGCACTCTCGAGCTTCTCGTAGTCGGTGCCACCGTAGAATCCACCCATGCCGTCGAGCAGCGTACTGGTCTGGTCGACATCACGGGCGGCAGCATAGTCGTTCACCAGCGTGCTGTACTCTGTGTTAGAGCCGTTGGAGGGCACGGGCAGTCCGGTAACCGACCACCGTGGGTTGCTCACTCGGGAGTTCTCGCCCAGGTCGGTCAGGGCAATGATGTTACGGGTGTTGTTGACAGAGCCGGTCTTGTTGGTCACCCATATCTCAATACGGTTGATGTGCACACCGGTGGTGAGGTTGGGCAGGGTGCGCATGGCGGCATCGTATTTGTCGCGGAAATACTGCGAGAGGAAGAAGTGGCGGTTTTCCTCGTAGTTGGCAGCGTCGATCTCGAAGGGCGTCAGCTGCACGCTGCCTTTCGACGACACGCTGCTCGACGACGACTTCTTCTGGCTGATCACCGTCTGCAGCTTCAGCCGGCCGAACTGCCAGTCGGTGCGGATGCCGAAGAGCGACGACGCACCCATGATGAGCGATGAGTTGGAGGGGAACGACACATTACCAGCCTCGACGAGCTTGATGATCTCGTCTTCCTTGCCGTCGTATTTCAGCTTGAGGTTTTGCGAGTCGAAGTCGAAGGTGGCATCGGTGTTGTAGTTCAGGTTCATGTTCACCTTGTCGCCCACTCGTCCATTCACGTTCACATTGATTTTCTCATCGAAATCCATGCTGGTGGTCTTGCGGTTGCGCACGGGCAGCGACGGGTTGTCGATGTTCTTCATCGTGGCACCGAACTTCAGCTCGGCCGTTCCCTGGGTCTTGACACGCACGCCGCCCTTACCGAAAATCTTCTCGGCAGGACCTAAGTCGAAGTGCATGTCGGTGAACGAGAATTTCTCTTTGCCCTGTGTCTTGACGGCTTCCTCGTTCTTGGAGCGGAAGTACGAGTAGAAGCTACGGCGCTCACTCCACTTGCGGTATTCATCGGGGGTCATGATGATGGGCGTGTTGAGGTAGCTGTCGCCCAGCTTCGAGCCGATGACATATTGGTTGAGCGTGTCGTTGTATTCCACTTCCTGCTTCACGTTGTCGGGCAGGCTCAGGTCGTGCGGGCCACGCTTCAGGTCGTCTTGTGTGATGGGCGTGGTGCGCTGTATCTTCCAGCGTGGATGGAGCAGCGAGTCGGGAATGGTGTCTTCCTGCAAGTCCAGGTCTGACAGGGCCACACTCACCGGCCGCGTCTTTTTCTTGTCGTCAGGAGCCTGGTCCGACGACTGCGAGTTGGCGCCCGTGGTCTGCGCCCTGTTGTTCGGGACATTGCGTTGGTTCCTAGGCCTTACATCCTGGGGCACGACAACCATGGCCAGCACCGAGAAGATGCCAGCTGCCATGAGTAACAGGGTGACTAGTTGCCGTCGCATTCCAACGCCCTCCCCCACTTACTTAATTTGCTTCAAGGCGAGCTTCACCACCTGCTCAACAGGCAGGTCGGGTTGTTCGCGCAGGATGGCCGTCACCACCTTTGCGGTGGGTGCAGGCGAGAATCCCAGCATGGTGAGGGCACTGACGGCCTCGTCGCGCACCTCGTTGTTGACGTTCACGAGGGAGCCGCCGCCAGCGGGCACCTCGCTCTGTATGCCCAACGCCACAATCTTGTCGCGCAGGTCGACGATGATGCGCTGGGCGGTCTTCAGGCCGATGCCCTTCACGCTCTTCAGCGCACGCTCGTTGCCGCTCGAGATGATGTTGGCCAGCTCGGGAGGCGCCACCGACGAGATGATCATCCGTGCCGTGTTGCCGCCGACACCCGGAACGGTGATGAGCAGGCGGTAGAGCTCGCGCTCTTGCTTCGTGGCAAAGCCGAAGAGCGTGAACGAGTCGTCGCGGCCACCCGTCACCAATGCCTCATGCACATAGAGTTTTACTTCCTTCTTGCCCTGAATGGCCGAGAATGTGTTGAGCGAGATGTTCAGACCATAGCCCACCCCGGCTGCCTCGACAACAGCCATGGCAGGGGTGATTTCGGTCAGCTCGCCCCTGATGTATTCTATCATTTTCGTTCAAGTTTTGTATATATACATTCTTATTAACGATAAAAACACTCTTTTATTGTACTAGGCGTGAAAAAGGACAGCGAAAGAGCATTTTGCTATGCTTTCTTAAAAAATATAGAGATAAATGTCAGTTGTCTCAAGAAAAAGATGTAAATTTGCACCGCAAAAACAAACTTTAGAATTAAAAACATGAAGAAAATCAGAGCAGCCGTCGTTGGTTACGGCAACATCGGCAAGTACACCATTGAGGCCCTTGAGGCTTCTGCCGACTTCGAGATTGCGGGCATCGTGCGCCGCAACGGTGCAGAAAACAAACCTGCAGAACTGGCTCCCTACGAGGTAGTGAAAGACATTCGTGAACTCAAAGACGTCGACGTGGCCATTCTGGCTACTCCCACCCGCTCGTGCGAGGAATATGCCAAGCAGATTCTTCCCCTGGGCATCAATACGGTTGACTCTTTCGATATCCATACCAACATACGCGGCTATCGCGAGCGACTCATGGAACTGAACAAGCAGACGGGCACCGTCAGCGTCATTGCCGCCGGCTGGGATCCGGGCAGCGACTCCATCGTGCGCACACTCATGCAGAGCCTGGCGCCTAAGGGCCTCAGCTACACCAACTTCGGCCCCGGCATGTCGATGGGCCACAGCGTCTGCGTGCGCTCGAAGGCTGGTGTGAAGAATGCGCTCTCGATGACCATCCCCCTGGGTGAGGGCATCCATCGCCGCATGGTGTATGTAGAGCTCGAGGATGGTGCCAAGCTCGACGAGGTAACAGCTGCCGTCAAGGCCGACCCCTACTTCGCCAACGACGAGACTCATGTCTTCCAGGTGGCTTCGGTCGACGAGGTGCGCGACATGGGACATGGTGTGAACCTCGTGCGCAAGGGTGTGAGCGGTAAGACACAGAACCAGCGTCTGGAGTTCAATATGAGCATCAACAACCCCGCTCTTACGGCTCAGGTTTTGGTCAACGTGGCCCGCGCCAGCATGCGCCAGCAGCCCGGCTGCTACACCATGGTCGAGATACCCGTCATCGACATGCTCCCCGGCGACCGTGCCGACCTGATTGAGCACCTCGTGTAAAAAGCAGGAAACTTACAGGACAAGAGTCCACAACAGCATAGAGGGCGTACCACGTGGTGCGCCCTCATTGTTTTCCATAACAACTAAAACATTAATAGTAACGCTCAGGAAACAACGTATTCCACCAAGTGCCGTCACCCTTTAAGTATTTCTCAAACCACGCCAAGATGACGTCCGTCCACTGCTTGCGATGCTCGTAGTCAATGATGACATGGTCTTCGCTACGCACCTGCACAAAAGCCACGTCACGGCCCAGCGATTTCAGGGCAGTAAACATCTGAATGCTCTCGCCCACAGGCACATTCGTGTCCGACGAGCCATGAGTGAGCAACAACGGCGTGTGAATCTTGTCGGCACGGAACAGCGGACTCTGCAAAGCAAACAACTGAGGATCGCTCCAGGGATATTTCTCCGCCATGCTCACCTCGCTATAGCTATAGCCCCAGTGGCCACACCCCCAATAACTGGCATGGTTGGCGATGCCCGCATGGCTCACGCCACAGGCAAAGAGGTCGGTCACGGTGAGCAGATATTGCGTCATAAACCCGCCATAAGAGGCACCTATGCAGCCTATACGCCGCTCATCGATAAATGGATGCTGGCGGCACACGGCCTTCACGCCCTCAACGATATCCTCAGCCACGCCCCTGCCAGCCGTATTTACATGGCGGCCACTATACCGCTGACCGTAGCCGATGGCTCCACCCGGATTCACCACATAGACCACATAACCCAGCGAGGCAAAGAGCGGATGCGGATACTGCGACTCGAAATTGCGTGAGGTGGGCGTACTGCCCCCGTAGTAATTCACTACCATGGGGTATTTCTTCTCCGGATTGAAACCTGGCGGCAGATAGAGGCGTCCGTCGATGCTGTCGCCCCGCGAAGAAAGAAAGGCAAACCTGCGGCACTCTCCCAGCCGGATATCCTTGAGCAGTGTTGCCGAACAGTCTTTCAGCAGCGTGCTCTTTCCGTTTTTCAGATTCACCGCATACGCCCTCACCGAGTTCATGGCACTCACGCCATAGTAGGTAAGCACGGACTGAGCCCGTGACAACGAGAACTCGCGCACCACCTCCTCGCGGGTGTCTATGCGCCGGACAGCCTTCGTCTTTACATTGACGGCAAACAAGCCTATCCTGTCGTGGTCGTTGGCAGAGAAGTATATCTGCCCGTCAGCAGCCGACCACTCCGCACGAATGACCGACGGATGGAAACTGCGCGTCAAGCAGTCCACATGCTGCGTGGCCAAATCGACGACATAGAGCTGTTTGTCATACATATTACTGTAAGTACCTGCATCCTTGGCGCGGCCCAAGCCGTCGAAGGCCTCGGCAGACCCTACGAACAAAACTTGTTTCCCGTCGGGAGAAAACCGTGGCGAACCCAGAAACGCAGCCTTACAGAAGAGTGTGTCGACAGCCAAGGTGCGCACGTTGATGGTCAGATAGTCGAAAACCGTTGAGGGACGGTGCCCCAGCTGGATACGCGGCACGCTCACCAACAGCCGACTACCGTCACGCGAGATATCCTCCAAGTCTACCGAATGGTGGCCAAAGGTGAGGGGCTGGCTCTGCCCTGTAGCCATGTCGTAGCGAATCAGACGGGTACGGAACCGGTAGATGCGCTTCCGGTCGTCGGGCGCTAACCACTGGTACACCTCACCCTGCTCTACGGGTCCTCGCTCGTCTTTCGACAGGATGAGGTAGTCTTCTGTGGGACTCATGGTGATTCTGCCGTCGGGCACATCACGGGCAATGACGGTATTCTTTCCCGTCAGCACGTCCACACGCCGCAACAGCCGGCTGCTGCCCTCCTTGTCTTCGTAGAACCATGCCGCAGAGCGGGGCATCCACTCGATGCTGAACGACTCGTGCTCCCGTATGGCACGGCCCGTATGCAAGTCAACAATTTCGCTGTAGCTGTTGCTGCGTCCACCCTTCTGCACGTTGCGGCAGCCCACAATGGCATAGCGCCCGTCGGCAGAAACCAACAAGTTCGTCACCCGCAGGCCGTCGACCACATCCTGGTAGGTGTAGTTGCGCAGCGGCTGGGTGGTGCATTCCACTTCGTGACGTGCATCCACCACCACACTCACCGTGTCGACAGTCCCTGCAGCCAGGGTGTATTTGAGAGTCACCTCATGGTGGCCCGGCTCCAACGCCAAGGTTGCAGATTGCCGCTTGCCGTCGACAAGGGTCTCATAGCGGCTGGCTCCCTTCACCGTAAGGCGTGCCGGTGTGTACATGCTGTTGTTGATATAGAACTGTACCTCCTTGCCCGTTCCACCGACAAAGTTCTGCTTATTCCCGTACATGTCGACAGAGTCGGTGGCGATGGGTTTCTGCAGTACCCACGTACCTTTGTCGATGAACTCTCTCACGGTGACGACATGCTGGCCACAAACATGCGCAGCAGCCATCACAAAAAACACCAACAATGTTTTTCTCATAGTATTATATGTATTTATCTTTTGAGATTATATCGTGAAAGTGGAGGTAGGATGGCTTCGTCTTTATAGATATAAAATAAAACAAAACACAATTCTCCCTCCACTCTCAAGAAAAGACTCGACTAAGGATTAATTCTTCAACGCCTTCAGAATCAATTGCTTCAGCTGAGGATACTTCGGTGCGGGAGCGGCATAGGAGAACACCTTCCCCTGACGGTCGATGATCATGAAGCGGGGCACGCTGGTCACCTTGTAGTCCTTGGCAAAGCCACGCACCCAGCTGTCGATAAACACCACATTCCCCGAGAGCTGGTTCTCCTTCACCAGCTTGAGCCACAAGTCCTTCTCGGGCAGGGCTCCCACACAGACGCTCAGGAACGCCACGTCGGGGTCCGACAGTTCTTTCTCCAACTGTCTGAAATAGGGCATCATGCGCAGACAAGGCACGCACCACGTTGCCCACACGTCGATGACCACCACCTTGCCGCGCAGGTCGCTCAGCGAAAGCCACTCGTCGTCGGTTTTCTGCCCCTTGAAGTCGGGTGCGTCACCGCCAGGCTTCGACCACTCCAGCGACTCTCCGATGGGCTGCAGGGCCTGGAGCATGCGCTCAGAGAAAGACTCACCGGCAAAGGTGTCGCACAACTGACTGTACATCTCATAGTAACGCAGATGGGATGCCACCTCGAGGATATACGACTGGCGCAGGCCTTTGTCGGCAATGAGACCGGCACGCGCCTGGTACTCGCTGCCACTGATGATGGCAGGGTTCTCCGCAGGGGGTAAAACTAGCGCCGCCTTGCAGTCCACGTACACGCCCATCATCTCAGGAGTGAAGGGCAGCTGCAGCAGCTCTTTCTGCTGGAACAGCGGGTCGGCATGCTGCCAGAAGGAGGCAGCGACAAAACTGTCGTCAGTCTCTCCTAGGTGCGTACGTTGGTACGCCATGCGCAGGAAAGCCTGGTCGGCATCCATCTTCAGCCGCATGAGCGGCGCAAAGTCCTTGGCGGCTGCCGGCTGACCTTTCAGCTGCTGTGCCGTCCGGGTGGCAAGTGCCTTCAGCGATGCCATCTCACGCTCAAACTCCTCTACCTCAACACTCTCACAGCCGCCTGTTGTACGGAAAAACCATGCGTGCACCCGTGCCTTCGCCGCCACTTCCTCCCAGTCGCTAAGCATGCGGCACTCGCTGCCGGCGCCCTGTACGACGGTCAGTCCGTAGTTCGTAAACTGCACCTTCAGCGTCTCGTCGCCTTTCAGGTAGAGGACGTGCCTCACGCCTCCCGTGCAGCCGAGCAGATAGAAGCCCGTGCCCGGTATCTCTGCCGAGAGCGAGAAGGCGCCAACGCCATCCACCTCCGTCGTGGCAACAGGCAGGGGGATGCCGTCGCGACACTCGAAGAGGGTCATCTCCTTGCTCACGTACTCGCCCGTCGTTCCGCTAATGGCCACCTTGGCCACTGTCGGGCAGGGCATCAGCATTGCCACTACACAGCCAAGGGCCCATACGGCAACTTGCATTCTCATTCTGTCCATGGCGTCGTATTAGAAAAGCGTTGTCGTGTAGATTCCGTTGCTGCTCTGGTCCATGAAGCAGGCTCTCTTCACGCGTCCCTTCCCCTCGAAGGTTTTCTCTGCCGGCAGCACTTTGGCAGCCGACACCGGATGCAGGTAGAGCTTGTAGTTTCCGCCCTTCACGGTGGCTATGGCCAGATAGTCGAACCACGAGTCGTTCAGTCCGTAGGGCGAGTATTTCAGGAATTCCATATACGTCACCTCCTCGCCGGCGGGAATCACGATGTCCTGCTCACTCTCTGTCTGGTTGTCCAGGTTGCAGGCCGACAGTTTCCCGTCCTTCACGAAGTAGATGATGTTGTTGTTCTGGTTCAGTGCCAGGAAGCTGGCCTGCAGCATCTGCAGACTGCTGTTCAGTGCCGAGCTCTGTTGCACCGGATTGCGCGATACAGACGAGGGCATGCCGTTCAGCGTCAGCAGCTGGTATTCGTTGGCATTCTTTTTCTTCATCACCGCCAGCGCCACATCCCCCTGACTGGAGGCCGTGGTAGACTTTCCGCCCATGTAGACCATGTCCATGTCCAGGTTCTTGGGCGAGGGCGTGCCGTCGGCGAAGAAGTCCAGGTTGGGCGAGTTGCGGCTCACCGAGCAGAACGACGAGGTCTTCTCGTCGAAGAGCAGGGGCAGCGTGGCATGCGAGCAATGGCGGTAGGGCGACAGGCGGTAGTCGCCCAGCGTCTTGATGATGAACTGCTTGTACACATTATAGCGCGAGTTATACATGGTGTAGACAGTGTTGTCCACACACACATGCACGTCCGACGGACCTGAGAACAGCGCCTGCACGTTGCGCTGTGCCGGCAGGTCGACGAACAAGTCCTCGTAGTTGGCAACTATCTTGCCTGTGAAGTAGTCAAGGGCTACAATGTCCTTGCTGCTGGCGGCAAACACGGTGTTGGTCTGCACGTCGCGCAGCGTGCTCTCGTTGAACACCCAGTAGGCGAAGGTGAAGTGCAGGTTCAGCGGGTCGCCCTGCAGTTTTTTTCCGTTCACGCTGCTGACGATGTCGTGCTTGGCCTTGGTGGCTGAGAAGAAGTCGATGTCCGTACCGTCGGCGTCGCCCTTCAGGATCCACCAGCCCGTGGCCATGTCGGTGGTCACATTCAGGTTGTACTCTTTATAGGCAAAGATGCCCGTCTGCCTGTCCTTCGCGCAGAAGCGCAGCTTATAGGCGCCGATGCCGCGGTCTACGGTGTAGTCCCAGCTCTGCTGCCTCGACACGGTGTCCACGGCAGCTGCCGTCTGGGCGTTGGCTGGCGTGATGGTCCAGAAGCAGTCGTAGTCGCGGTTGGCAGGAGTCACCGTGGGATGCAGCTGGACGACATCGCCCGCCGACACGGTGTACTGCTCCTGTATGCCCTCCACCTGTATGTCCAGGGCGTCCGCATAGTCATAGTTACTGTCGTCGCTGAAGCATGATGCCAGCAAGGGCAGCGTCAGCGCCATCATGGCATATATTTTCGTCTTCATAATTCTTTCTGGTTTTCTGTTTGTTCCGTTGTTCTATCCGTCATTACATACTGGTGGGGAAGGTGACGAGCGCGCTGTTCGGGTCGTCGGCATTCTCGCGCATCGGAGCCAGCCCGGCGGCAATGTTCTTCGGGTCGTTGTTGAAGTCCTGCAGCGCCTCGATGAATTTCATGCGCCAGTAGTAGCGGAACGACACCGAGTTGTAGGCCTCGTTCACCCATTCCTCGTCCACTTTTCCGCCCACCACCTGCATCATCAGCTGGTGCTTGGCCTTGCTGTACGTTCCGTAGTAGCTGTTCATGTAGCGGCTCGCCCAGTTCGAGGGCTGCTCGAGCATGTCGGAGAAGGTGATGGTGCGCTCCAGGTACTTGCTCTCGCCCAGCTCAAAGTCGCCGTTGGCCTTCAGGCGGACGCGCAGCCGCACTTTCTCGCTGCCCAGCGACGGGTCGCGCAGCAGGATAATGCCTATCTGCCCGAGCACTTCCCCGGCGGGAATCTTCATCAGCGACTCATATTCGGGACTGTCGAACGGCACGTAGTGCTTGCCGGCTACCGCCTTGTCGGTGCGCTCGGTGACCACCGAGTCGGTAACGTATCCCCAGTGGTCCTTGGTGTAGGTGATGTCGTACTCGCTCACCTGCTCCACGGTCACCCGCCGGTCGGTGTCGGCAGGTCCTCCCATCACCCTGACGGGCAGGTAGACAATGTCGCGTGTGACGCTTGCCGGGCTCCATATAAACGAGTAAGAATAGTCGTCGAAGGTGCCGCTGGCGTCCTGTCGCAGCTGCACGCGTGCCTTGTCGTTGAACAGCAGTCCGTCTTCCTCTTGACAAGCTGCCAGCCCCATGCACAGGGGGAGAATGAAATATATAATCTTCTTCATGATATCTCTTGGTATTTATTCGTTAGCATAAACAGACTCCTGAACGGGCAGCGGCACCACGTAGGCGTCTTTCGTGCCGGGCTCGTTGGTGAAGTAGATCTTCTCTGCGGCCATGCGCTTGTAGGCATAGAAGGCCTGTCCCTCGCCGTAGAACTCGCGGTTGTACTCCTTGATGAGCAGTTCCTCCAGTTGCTCCTGGCTGCTGATGGTCACAGCGGGCGCATTGCGGGCGTCGCACATCTCGGCATAGAGGCTGTTGGCCTCGCCCAGCGGCGAGCACTCCATGGCGATGAGGTACATCTCGTAGAGGCGTATCAGCGGCACGACGTTCCTCGCCAGCGAGGGCATATTGTCGGTCTGTACGTATTTCACGAAGTAGTTGTAGTAGGTCCACCAGTAGCTGTCGTACACGTAGTCCCACATGTTCACGAACCGTATGTCGGTGGTGCCGCTCTCATAGAGCTGCGAGCGCAGCTGCGACTGTGTCTTCTGGTAGGTTGTGCCCGCTCCGAGTGTCGAGGTGATGTCGGTCACCTTCAGGTTGAAGATGTGCTCGCTCGAGAGCACCTTGTCACCGCCGGCGCAGTCGTTGAGCGTTCCCAGCCGGAACGTCTTCGCTCCGTCGGCCGATGTGGCGTTCATCACGAGGCGCGCATACTCCAGCGCCTGGCTTTTGTTGCCTGTCCACAGCGCCACCCTCGCCTTCAGGGCGCACACGGCGTAGTAGTTCATGCGCATCTGGCGGTAGCCGTAGAAGTTGTCGGTCAGCTGCGACGGTGTGTTCAGCGTGGCTATCGACTGTTTCATGATGGGGTCCACCTTCTTCAGGCACGCCTCCGCCTCGTCGATGTCGCCCATCAGCTCGCGGGTGAACTGCTCGTAGGTCAGGAACGCGTTCGGGCGGTTCGTCACCTCTTTCACGTAGGGCAGCACCCGGTCGCTGCCCGCCTCGGTGGGCATGGGCCCGAAGAGGCGCAGCACGTCGAAGTGGCAGAACGCCCGCAGCGCCAGCGCCTCGCCCTTGATCAGGTTGTAGTCGTCGTCGCCCAGCGTGCCGTTGTCGATGTCGCCCAGCAGGCCGTTCACGTCCGCCACCACCTTGAACAGGTTGTTGTAGATGGCGGTCATGGCGTTCTCCACCACGGTGGCCCTGTAGTTATAGGTGTTCAGATAGCTTCCTATCGTGTTGCTGGAGTAGTTCCAGTGCTGTGCCAGGTTCTCTACGGTCCCGCACACCATCTCCTGTCCGTACAGGCTGTTCGACTTCATGCGGATGTAGGCGCCGGTGAGCACGTTGCGGAATCCCTCTGCCTTCGAGAACATCTCGCTTTTCTTCTTCTGCTCCGAGGGCGACACGTCGAGCCAGTCGTTGCACGATGTCAGCATCAGCAGGGCGCTGAGCAGCCATGCCGTTCCGGCCTTGTGGAATATATGTTGTCTCTTTGTCATATCGTTTCTTGTTTTGCTGTTACACTTGGTTTACTTGCTTAGAAGTTCATCGACAAGGTGAACGAGAAGCGGCGCGAGTAGGGGTAGTCCAGTCCGCGCTCCTGCTTCACCGTCGAGATGTAGAACAGGTCGCTCAGGTCGGCCGAGAGAGCTGCCGACTGCATGCCCAGCCACTGGGTGAGCCAGCGCTGGTTGCGCAGCTCGTAGCTCAGGTGAATGTTCTGGCAGGTCAGCGTCCGCTCGTTCTGCACGAAGCGGGTGGTGGCATACGTGGCGCTCTCGTTGGTCAGTCCCTTGAAGAAGGTGCGGTCGCCCACCTGTTGCCAGCGGTCGGTGAACACGCGCTCGTCGACGTTATACTGCTTGTCGGCATTCTCGATGCGCGTCGCCAGCGTCTGGTTGTACAGCTGGCCGCCCGTGCGGTAGCCCAGCGACACGTTGGCGGTGAAGTCGCGCCAGCGCACCATGCTGCTGATGTTGCCCTTGTATTTCGGCAGACTCACGCCGCACGCCACGCGGTCGGCGGCATCCCATGTGTAGGTGGGCTCGCCGTTCTGCTTCACGTAGATCTCCAGTCCGTTGCTCGGGTCGATGCCCAGCGACGGCACGGCATAGATGGTGTACTGCGACTCGCCCTCGCGGATCACCCTGTTGGGCGTCACGCCGCGCGTCAGCAGCAGCTTGGCATACTCGTCCTTCATCGCCTGCGACAGTGCCACCACCTTGTCCTTATTGTGCATCATCGAGCCTGTCACCGACCAGAACAGCCGCTTCTCCGTGTTCTTGATCAGGAACACGGTCGCCTTCAGCTCGAAGCCTTTGTTCTCCACCTTGCCCACGTTCTCCACGTACGACGTGAAGCCGTTCGACAGCGGCAGGTCGAGTGCCGACAGCAGGTTCGACGTCTTCTCCACATACACGTCAGCCACGAGGTTGATGCGGCTGTCCAGCATGCTCACCTCCAGTCCGGCGTTCCATTTGTTCGTCTTCTGCCATTCCAGGTTCTTGTTCTCCAGCGCCATCTGCGAGGCACCCAACCACTGGTTGTAGCGGTCGCTCATGTAGTACGAGTAGGTGGCGATGGCCTGGTACACGTTGAAGTTCTGCGAGCCCGTCTGTCCGAACGAGGCGCGCAGCTTCAGCAGGTTGAACAGTTTCGTGTTCTTCAGGAACCGCTCGTTGTGCAGGTTCCAGCCGATGCCCGCCGAGTAGAACGGGGCGAAGCGGCGGTCGCTGCCGAACTGCGACGAGCCGTCCAGACGGTATGCCAGGTCGGCGTAGTAGCGGTTGTCGTACGAGTAGTTCACACTGCCCACGAGTCCCACGCTGCGCATCTTCGCCTCGCTGCCGCTGGGCTTGCCGTCCTTCATGTACTGGAGTGCCGACGGCAGGAAGTCCATGTCCTCGTCGGGGAATCCCTCTGCCTGGATATAATAGTTGCGGCTGTTCTTCGAGATCACGTTGGCGTTCAGGCCCGTGTACAGCTGGTGCTTCTTCGCGAAGAGGTGGGTGTAGCTCAGCGTCAGCGCCGCCTCATAGTTCATCAGCTTGCCCGTGCCGTAGTTGTAGCTGCCCTTGCGCAGCGCGCCCTCGGCGGTCTGGTAGAGGTCTTTCTCGAAGTCGGTGTGCTTCGCCGACTTGTAGTTGTCGCTCTCCGTGTCCTGCCAGGTGATGCCCAGGCTTCCGCGTGCGATGAACCCCGCGAAGGGTCTCCACTCGATGGCGAAGTTGTTCGTGATGTTCGTGTAGTCCGTGCTGTTCTTCTGCCTCAGGGTGGCGTTGTAGAGCGGGTTCGTGGGCAGGTTGCTGTACGTGCCCCAGAAGTTCACGTCGTTGTCGAACATCTTGATCAGCTCGCCGTTGTCGTCGTAGGGGCGCCAGTAGGGGTTCAGCCGTGTGTACTGCGCGAAGGTGCCGTAGGGCGACTCCTTCGAGCGGGTGTGGCCGATGCTCAGGTCGTTGTTGAAGATCAGCTTCTGGTGGCGGTATGTCAGGTTGATGCCGCCGTTGAAGCTGTTGCGGTTCGAGCCCTTCATCACGCCCGTCACGCCGTTGTACTGCAGCGACGCTGAGTAGCGGAAGCTGGCGTCACCGCCCTCGATGCGCATGTTGTGGCGCTGGCCCACGCCCGTGCGCAGCGGCAGCGCCATCCAGTCGGTGTCCACGCCGCGCTCCACGTCCTTCAGGATGGCGGCGTATTTATTCTTGTAATTAAAGTCTCGTTGCGGGTCCACCATGTCGTAGTAGCCTGCGCGCCGCTCCAGTTCCAGTTTGTCGGCTGCGTTCAGCAGTCGGTAGTCCGTCAGGTCGGGAGCCTCGATGTTCAGGCTGCCGTTGTAGGTCAGCCGCAGGCGTCCCATCTTCGGCGCCTTGCGCGTGATTACCACCACGCCGTTGGCTCCCCGCGAACCGTAGATGGCGGTGGCTGAGCCGTCTTTCAGCAGTGTGATCGACTCCACGTCGTCGTCGTTCAGGTCCATCAGCCGCTCCAGGCTGATCTCAAAGCCGTCGAGCACGATGAGCGGCGTGTTCAGGTCTGTTTTCGTGTTGTCCTGCAGGTTGTCCAGGTCCGGCAGGTTGGCGTTGCCTCTGATCTGTATCTCCGGCAGCCGGTTGGGGTTCGAGCCCAGCTCGTTGTTCGTCAGGATGTTGAAAGCCGGGTCAATGTTGCCGATCGACGTGATCAGGTTCTTGTTACCGAAGTTCTTCAGCTCCTCGCTGGTGATGGTCGTCACGGCTCCCGTGTAGGCGTCCTTGCGCTTGTGGAAGATACCCGTCACCACCACGTCGTCCAGCACCTTGTCGTCGCTCGTCAGACGGAAGCGCATGTTCGCGCCCGCGGGCAGCGTGACGGTCTTCATGCCCAGGTACGACACCTGCACGCGCGCCCCGTCGGTCCACTCCGCGAAGGCGAACTGTCCCTTCTCGTTGGTGATGGTTGTCAGGTCCGTGCCTACCACCTTCACCGTGGCGCCGATCACCGGCTCACCGTCGTCGTCGTAGACCACCAGTCCGCGAATCTCCTTCTTCTCCGCCGTGGCGCCCTGTCTCCGTTGGATGCTCACGATACGGTCGTCGATGGTGTATTTCAGCGGCTTGTCGCGCAGGATGTAGTCCATCACCGTCTGAATGTTCGCATTCTTCACGCTGCCGTTCACGACGTAGGCGTTCACGTCGTCGTAGGTGAAGATAAACTTGTAGTTCGTGGCTTTCTCCAGCTGACGGAAGACGGTCGTCAGCGGCTCGCCGTTGAATTGCATGGTGACACGCTGCTCCTTCTGCGCCGTCGCGGGCATCGCCGCCAACAGCAGGATGGCCAGCAGCCAGCCTACATGTAATTGCTTCTTGAAATGTTCCATGTGGTAAAACTATTAATTTGTAAGGTTCTTTTATCCTTTTATCGGATGAGCCGCGCGAAAAGTTACGATAAACGCCTTTTTCTTCAAAAAAAATATAAAATCCGTATCTTTAGGTGGCTACGTAAATATTTTTGTTTACTTTTGTCGGCGTCATTTTTCTAACGCCATTCAGAGAGGAGAGACACTACTCATGAACGAGACAGAACTTTTCGACCTGCTCTTCAGGTCCTACTACCAGCAGTTGCTCACCTTTGCACAGCAGTATGTGAGCGACAGCGACGAGTGTCGCGACATCGTGAGCGCCGTCTTCGAGGACCTCTGGCGCAACTTCTCCCGCATCGACCACCAGCATGTGCGCGCGTACCTCTATACCCTCGTGCGCAACAAGTGCGTCGACCACCTGCGCCACCGAGGCGCACGCCAGCAGTATGTCGACTTCGTCAGGATCCTCAGCGACCGCTTCACCGACTCCGACACGCTCGCCGAGGAAGACGAGCGCCGCCACCGCGTCCGCATGATGCTCGCCCACCTCAAGCCGCCTGCCGACACCATCTTCCGCGAGTGCTTCTTCCACCAGAAGCGCTACCAGCAGGTCGCCGACGAGCTCGGACTCTCTCTCAGCGTGGTGAAAAAGCACATGGCGAACGCCCTGCGCATCCTACGTGAAAAATATCTAAAAAAAGAACAATAACGTAACTTCCTGGCGCTGCCATACGATATAATGAATGACCTTGAAAAGCCTTACTGATATGGGCAACGACGAAAACAACTTATCCGACATTCACGAGAAAGCCCTCCAGCTCATGGAGCAAGGCGCCGACATCTCCGACGAGCAGCTCGACGAGCTGCGCGCCGACGAGCGTCTCTGCGAGGCGTGCCTCGACCTGCAGGCTGCCACCATGGCTTTCCGCGAGGATCACGACGACACCGATGTCGACGACGAGCTCAGCCGTCTGCACGGCCGTCTCGAGTCCCGCGCCGCTGAGCGGCCCCTGCGCCGCTGGTGGGCTGCCGCCGCCGTTGCCCTGTTCCTCGTGGCGGGAGGCGCCTGGTGGGTGTCGGCCCATCGTGCCCCCGCCGACAACACCGACGCGTCGGCATACGTCACCGTCCTGCAGGGCGACGACGAGACCCGTCAGGTGACGCTCCAGACCGACGAGCGCACCACCGTCCTGCCCTCGCGCGAGCACCGGCAGGGAGGCACCGCCACCGCCGCCGGCACCCTCGAGGCTGCCCGTCTGCAGGCTGAGACCGTCAAGCTCACCGTGCCCCTGGGCAAGACCTACCGCGTGGTCCTCGCCGACGGCAGCGAGGTGTTCATGAGTCCCGACAGCCGCCTCGTCTTCCCCACCGCCTTCAAGGGCGCGCGCCGTGAGGTGCTCCTCGAGGGAGAAGCCTATTTCCGCGTCGCCAAAGACGCCCGCCATCCCTTCGTCGTCACCACACCCCGTGTCACCACCACCGTCCTCGGCACCGAGTTCCATGTCTGCTGCTACGACCATGCCGCAGCCACCGTCACCCTTGTCAGCGGCAGCGTCACCGTACGGCCCGCCGCCAACGGCGACAGTCCCCAGACCGCTGCCGACAGCACCCGGGAGGTCACCCTCAAGCCAGGCCAGCAGGTGTCCGTGGCTGATCGCCAGCTGTCCGTCACCGATGTCGACACCGACCCCTACACCTACCGTGTGCAGGGATTCTTCTATTTCGACCAGTCCACCCTCGCCGACATCATGAAGTCCGTAGGCAAGTGGTACAACATGTCCGTGGAGTTCCGCAACCGACAGGCCCTCTCCTATAAGATGCGATTCATCGCAGAGCAGGACTCCGGACTGAACGTCGTCCTACAGCGTCTCAACAGCCTCGAGAAATTCACCGTCAGACAGGAAGGCTCCAAACTCATCGTCGAGTAAGGGCTACAACGAACTGCTGACGTACCTTCCCAGCACACCAAAAGAAAAAAGAAAAAGGAGAAAAGAAAAGGGGGGACGGGTCTTGGACATCGTTGAGGGTACTCAATCTGAAAAAAGCAATAGAAAAACAAGTTTATTCTTTGGTTTTCTCCTCATTTTTTTGTACCTTTGCCATAGAAAGCCCTTCAGTATTTGTATATTGGTGAAAAGCTTTCAACCATGACCATTAACACTTTTTTAAAACTATCACTGGAGTGAGAGACTCCTATCACTGGAGTGAGAGGAGTCTATTTTGTGCCTGATTGTACCCTGAATGACGGCAGAAAGTACCGTAAAAAATAACCGAATGTACCATAAAACATGGGTGATGGTACCTGAAATAACGACTCCCATTACTCTCCCCCTCCCCTGCCCTTCGGGCTTCTCTTATGACCATCAAGGAAAGGGTATCGTGGGCACAAAAGAGGCAGCCGCCACCAACTGCAGATCCTTCGGGCGAAGGGGTTCCGCATGGTTGGTGACGGCTGTCTGCCGGATGGTCCCCCAGGGGGGACGCGGGGTTACTGCCGCAAGGCGGGGTTGACAACGGGCAGCTGACTCTCTGCCTTGGGTTTCTTGAAGGCGTACTCCATGTCGTCGACGATGATGGCACGGGGCGTGACAAAGCTGCAGCCGACATTGTTGAACAGCGTGTTGAGCTCGTTCTGCTCCTTCGAGCTGGTGAGCACATGCAGGAGCTGGGTCTTGTCGGGCATGGGCATCTCGCTGACCCGCACGAGGGTCTCCTCACCGGTGCGCACATTGACTCGGTAGAGGCAGGGCGTGAAGCCGGAGGGCTGACGGACAACGTAGGTCCACTGGAGTCCGGCACTGGCTGCCTGACGGCAGAGGACGGACATGAGCTTGCCGAGGGGCTTGGCACCGTCGATGGTGACCTGCAGGACACCGGGGGCGCAGCTGGAGGTGACGGCCTTCTCGGGGTTGTCGACGAAACGGTCGTTGCCGGTGCTCTCAAGACTGTTGAGGGCGGGATAGCGGCCGCAGAGAAGACGGGTCATGAAGCCGTTGCGGACGAGCGTCAGGTCGGCGGCGGGGGCGACTCCGTTGGCATCGGCGGTGACGCTGCCGAGGAGGGGAACGCCCTGGGCGCCGTTGAGCGACGCGAGCTGGCGGATGCTGATCTTACGGTCGAGCATGCGCTTGCCGACGAGCAGACTGCCTACTCCGCTGTTGTCCTGCAGACTGCGGCGGGCAAGGAGCAGCGGCGAGACGACCTGGTCGGAGAAGCTGTAGGCGACGATGTCGCCCTCGAACATCATGGGACCGATATAATAGTCGGTGAGCGCCTCGGCACGGTTGATGGCCATGAGACGGTCGGCAAACTGACGGACGGTCTGACGCAGGGCGTCGGCGTCCCAGCGGGTGTTGCGCTGGCAGGTGGTGACATACTTGTCGTTGTACTCCTGTCCGTCGCGGGTGCGCACGGTGGCGCTGACGACGATCTCGGCAAAGCCGGTGCGGGTCTTGCGACGGATGCCCTCGGAGGTGACGCGGTAGGTGTCGTTGTCCATATTGTTGATGTCGACACGGGTGCGGTAGAGCTCAGGATAGTCGGCGAGGACGAGCGACAGCTGCTGTGCCAGACGGGCATAGAAGGCCTTGTCGGGGGCGGGCTCACCGGCGGCATCGCCATCGACGAGCTCGCAGGGCTGCAGCGAGAGCATGTCGGGCACGGCGGTCTCCTCCTGCGGCATGGGCGTGGCGGCAAGGAACGTCTGCTTCTGCGCCATGGCGTTGAGGGCGTACTTATACATCTGGTCGGTGGCGCCCCACAGCTGGCGGCGGATATTGTCGTAGCTGACCTGCTCGGAGAAATCGACGGGCAGGAGCTGGCCCTGCTGGGTGTCGCTGAGATGGGCGGGGCTGCCGACGGACACGTTGACGCTGCCACGGGTGACGACGGGCACGGTGCTCTGGAAGAGGATGCCGCCGAGCGACGCGGAGACGTAGTGCTGGCGGATGCGGCCGAGGGTGTAGTTGACGAAGCAGGGCGCGGGATAGCCGGGATAGGACAGCTGGGTCATGCTGCGCTCCATCTCGTCGGTCATGGCGCGGAAGATGATGTCGGACTCGGAACCGCCGACGGTTTCAGCCACGGCGGGCGCGGGCAGCACCTTGGGCGACACGTTGTCTTTCTGCTTGCGCTGCGTCTCGACTTTCGACACGAAGATCATGGGCGACGACGCCGACACGGGCACCCACCCGGACTCGGCGCCACACTGGCCGATGAACGTGCTGCTCTCGTCGCCTGCGGCAACGATGTTGGAGAACATGGAGAGGGGCGTGCCGATGAGGTCGACACCCCGCACAAGCTGGTCGGGACGGCCGTCGGTGAACACACGGTAGACCTCGAGGGGCGTGACATTGAACGAATTGAGGCTGCCGCCCTCGCCGGTGAGGGTGTAGCCGTTGCGCACGGTGGTGAAATAGTAGCCGTAGTCCTTGCCCTGACGGCGCGCCTCGGCGATGAGCATGTCGCGAAGCTGCTGAGAGGTGTAGGGCTGGGTGGTCTCGACGATGAGGTTGGACTGGCGCGATACGGGGTCGTTGCCGCCGCTGGTGCGCCCGTGGCCGTTGCTGACGGGGAAGCCGTCGAGGGGCACACGGCTCACGTAGCGCAGGTCGCGCACGTAGCTGTACACCTGCTTGGCATCCTCTATCTCGTTGGGCACCGTCATGTCGACAAACTCGCCCTCGCTCTGTCCGTGGCCGTTGAAGTCGAAACGGATACTGGCGATACCATGCGCCTGCAGCGAGTCGGCCAACATCTCATACATCGGACCGTCTTTCGCACCGCCGAAGCCGTGACAGAGAATGGCCATCGGGCACTTCTCGCCCGGTGCCAGCTGCGGTTTCTGCAGGATAGCGGCCAACTTGCCCTTGCTGCCGTCGATGGTAAGGCGCTCGGTGGTTCCCGCGATTTCTTTCTTCACACTCAGCAGTTCGGTGAGCGTCTTCTCCATCTTGTCGGAGAGTACCGTGCTCAGCACCACCTTACCCTCTCTGTCGATGAGCACCATCGAGGGAATCCATTTCACACCATATTGCTGTGCCACTTCCGACTCGCGCATCTTCTTCAGCTCGCTCACCTGCGGATAGGCCAGCTCGTATTTCTCGATGGCCGACTGCCAGTTTGCTGCATTGTCGTCGAACGAGACACCCACGAACTGCACGCCCAGCGGCGCGAACTTGCGGTAGAGCCGCTTCACGTTGGGAATATCCTTGCGGCAGTCGCCACACCATGAGGCCCAGAAGTCGATCACGGTATAGTGCCCCTTCACCAGCTTGCTCAGCTTGACGGTCTTGCCTTGCGGGGTTTTCAACTTGAAGTCGGGAGCCAACGTGCCCGGCTTCACCAAATCGGTGGCATACTTCGCGTCGAGGTCCAGCTGTGCGGGCTGTGCCTTTGCCATGGCTGCCATCATGAGCAGCACTGCGGCCAGAAACATTCTTGCTTTCATCTTTTTTATGGTATAAAGTTTTTGCAAAGATAATATTTTTTTGTACTTTCGCAAAATGGAACAGCGGAAAATCATACATATCGACATGGATGCCTTCTTTGCCAGCGTCGAGCAGCGCGACCACCCCGAGCTGCGCGGGCAGGCCATCGCCGTGGGCTACGACGGTCCGCGAGGCGTGGTGTCGACGGCCAGCTACGAGGCTCGTAAGTATGGTGTCCACTCGGCCATGCCCATCGTCACGGCCAAGCGCAAATGTCCGCACCTGATTGTGGTGCCGGGCCACTATCATGTCTACAAAGAGGTGTCGGCCCAGATACATGAGATTTTCCATGATTACACCGACATCATTGAGCCGCTGTCGCTCGACGAGGCTTTTCTCGACGTGACCCACAACAAGAAAGACATCCCCTTGGCGGTCGACATCGCCAAAGAGGTGAAGCAGCGCATCCGCGAGCAGCTCCACCTGACGGCGTCAGCCGGCATCTCTTACAACAAATTCCTGGCAAAGATAGCCTCCGACTACCGTAAGCCCGACGGCATCTGCACCATCCACCCCGACGTGGCCCTCAGCTTTATCGACAAACTGAAGATTGAGAATTTCTGGGGCGTAGGTCCGAAGACGGCACAGCAGATGCACTACATGGGTATTTTCACCGGGGCCGACCTGCGGCAGGTGTCGCTCAAGCACCTGCAGGAGGTGTTCGGCAAGATGGGACCTGTGCTCTACAACTTTGCCCGCGGCATCGACCACCGGCCCGTAGAGACTTATCACGAGCGGAAATCGGTGGGATGCGAACAGACATTCCTCAAAGACATTCACGAGCCCGCTGCCGTTACCATTGAACTCTATCATGCCGTGCTCGAACTGGTGAGAAGGCTTGAGAAAGACGGATTCGAGGGAAAGACCCTCACCCTGAAAATCAAGTTTGCCGATTTTCAGCAAGTCACGCGCAGTCTTACCCACGACAAGGCACTCCTTTCGAAAGACGACATACTGCCGCTGGCCAAGCTGCTGCTCAAGGAAGTGGAGATCAACGCGTCGCACCCCATCCGCCTGCTGGGTCTGTCGGTATCCAATCCAGCCAGTGCCCGTCAGCAACAGCCATTGTGGCGGCAGCTGGAGATAGAATTCAAGCCATGGTAAGGCAGCTGGAAATAGAGTTCAAGCTATGGTAAGACTACCGGCAGGTCAGAAAGCTAGTCGCGCAAACCTTGCCTGCAGGAAACAGAAGACGAGTGGCTGCGCTCCTTTTATTTTTAGGCTACTCTTTTAAGGTCATTCGGGCACATAGATAATCTCTCCGTTCTCCAACTCATAGGCGATGCCCACCTTACGGCCGCGTTTGCCCGTGGCGTTCTGCTCGTCGCTGGCTTTGTAGCGTTTGATTTCCTTTCCCTGGCGAGTGATAATCTCCATGTTATCCTTGCCAGGGTTTTTTATCATGGTGAAGTCTTCCTTCCCGAAGATCTCCTGCATGTTAAATCGCGTGACAAGCGCCACCATCAGCGCCACGGCAAACACCATGGCCACATCAAACAGGTTGGCGACGGTCTGCATGGGATCGTCGTCACCACTATCGAGCAGTCTATTCCTTCTCATGGCAGAGCATTGTTTTCACATATTCCAGGTTGTTCAGCTCGCGGGCATACCAGCGCTGGCGCACTTGCAGCGTAGCCACTCCTACGGCTGCGATGAGCATGCCTACCACGGTCGTGGCAAAGGCCACCTGCATGTTGTAGGCCATCGACGAGATGTCGCCGGCAGCCAGTCCTACGAGTGCCGGGCCCATGGGGATGAGTGTTCCCATCAGTCCAAGCATAGGGCCTAACTTCATCAGGATGCGCGAGCCGGAGAGCTCTTTGGCCGCATCCACCTCATAGTTGCTGACCAGCCGCTCACAGTAGGCTGCATTGTCGTGATGGGCCAGCATGTCTTTCAGCCGGTCCACATAAATGCTGCCTGGCTGTTCGGCCAGTGCGCCAATGCCTTTGACAATGTCGTCGCGACAGGCCGAATTGATGAACTTTGTGGCCTGCAGAATAGTCTTCCGGCGGTAGTACTCGCCGAAGAAACCTGCTGCCAGCACGATGGCGCGCACAAAGAACAGCAGCAGCAAAATAACCACTGGCACCAACAGTCCGTTGGAAATCCAGAAGAGGATGTTTGATATCGTTTGCATATTCTATGGATAATAATTTCACACAATCGAATGATTCCACATCATCGAATATTTTTACATCATCGAATGATTCCACATCATCGTATTTACCCTCCCGTGATGATGATGCACAAGAGCAGCGCCAGCAGATTGACGATGAAGAGCATCTCCTTGCGCTGGGCATCGCTTCCCGTCAGCCAGCGCAACAGTCTGCTGCCTCCCATGATGAGCAGCATCACGCCCAGGGCCGACAGCCATGCCAGCAACGTGAAGTCGCTGCCGGGCAGTAGCCACAGCATCTGTGCCTGCACAAAACTGATGGCGGCGGCAAACAGCAATCCCGGGTAGAAGGACAAGAGGTGAGAGGGGAGAGGTGACGAGTGAGAGGGGAGAGGGGAGCGAAAGCACCACGCCATCATCACCATTGCCTCGAGGGTGATGCACACGCCGATGTTCAGTCGGGTGGGGCGTGCGGTCAGCAGTTGCGTGAACATATCATGGGACACTTCCGTCATCCATCCCATCGACAGCCACGCAAAAAGGCCATAGGCCACGGCCACCACGCATTGTGTCCGAGTGCTCATCATACTGACTTTCAGCAAGCAGCTGACCGTCACGATGCAGGCTAATATGAGTATAACAGTTGTCATATATCTTTTACTTCTTCACTTCTTCATCCTTCTTCATCCATCTGCTCCCTTGCATCCCTCTTCTCCTTCTCCTTCCCCTCCTTCATCCTTCTGCTCCCTTGCATCCCTCTTCTCCTTCATCCTTTCATCCCTCTTCTCCCTCTCCTCAGCCATACCGCCAAGAGCAGCATCGCCACTACCACGGCAGCAGCCACCATCAGACCGTCTTTCACCGCTTGCTGGCGGCTCTTTGCCGACTGGTCTTTCGTCTCTTTCAGCACCATGTCTTTCTGTCCCGATGCCGTTTCCTTCACCTGGGTCATGTCGCGTTGATAGTCGTTCTTTCGCTTGCCGTCCAGCTGTTGTGCGACGTAGTCCTGCAGCTTGTCGTTGTTGCACACAAAGTCGGTGCAGGCAGCCCCGCTCTCGCGAGTGATGTCGGCATGCAGTTGGGCGGTGGTCTTCAGTTGCTCGCTGTTGGGTTTCCAGTATCCCTTGCGCGCACTCTCCATCATCACGGCCGTCATGGCTTGCAGGGCGGCAGGGTTCACCCGCTGGAAATACTGTCGGATGCCCAGTTGCTGCTCGTCGGCCACATAGAGTCGGTAGAGATCGTTATAGAGTTCTTTGTCGACGGCCGACGGGCGAGTGGCATTCCATCCGAAGATGTTGCGGAACATCTCGCCAAACTGTTGTGCGGTGCCCTCGTCGCCCTTCATGTGCTCCTTGATATAGGTGGGGTTGAGCAGGGTTGTCCTTGCCTCTACGGCCACGGCCTCGCGCGTGTCTTGCATCCGGCGGTTGCTGCGGTTGCGGTAGTCGGCCATATAAGCCTCGGGCTCTTTGCCGGTGAGCGTCTTCACCGTCAGCGACAGGCCGCCCGTGAACTCATACACATGGTCGAGCGACAGCGGTCCCCACGTGTTGCTCTGCCTTGGCTGTATCACCACGTCGGTCTGGTTGAGTGCGGCGGCAAAGAGGTCTTTCTCAAAACCGCCCCAGTTCTCGTCGTCGCCATAAATGGCGCCCATATTGTTCAGGTAGCCCTCGGCCAGTTCCGAGGCTTTGTCCCATGTGCCGCTTCGTTCAATATAGTTCATCATGCCCGTGCTGTAGCCATTGTTCACTGGTCCGAACACACGCATGGTGGCCAGCTCGCGGGCCCGTTTGGGTGTCATGCCCTTGCCCACGAGTTGCTTCTCCTGGTCGAGTGTTCCCTCGTGCACGTAGTTGTCGTTCTCGTCGTCGGCGGCAGAGGCCAGCTTCACTGCGTCGGTAATCAGGCGCAGGCGCGATCCGGCAATGTCGCGCAGCTGTCCGCTCACTTGCACCAGTACGTTCACCCGCGGACGGCCCAGCTGCTCGCGCGGCACCAGCCGCAAGTCGCTGATGCGTCCCTCGGCGTCGCGCGTGGGCTCTACGCCCAGCATCCACAGGGCCTGGGCGATGGTGGCTCCTTGTGTGTTGATAAACTCGCCGGCCCAGAACGTATAGCTCACCTTGCGCGGCCATTGTCCGTGCTGTGCTTTATAGCGCTGCAGCGTGTTCTCGGCCAGCCGTTTGCCGTCTTCCCATGCCTGTGGGTCGGGAGTGTTCTCGGGGTTGATGCTGTACATGTTGCGTCCCGTGGGCAGCACGTTCGGATTCAGTACGGGGTCGCCGCCAGGTGCCGGCTCTACGGTTCCGCCGTTCAGCGCACGCACCATATTGTCTATCTCGACATGCGTAGAGGCGATGAGCAGCTGATATACCTCGCGTGGCGAATGTGCGCGGTCTGTCGTCGCGGCTTTCCCCTTTCCGTCGGCTTGCTTTGCCGTGGGCCTCGCCGCTCCGGCTATCTCGGCCAGAATCTGCTGGCGTGCCCTGGGCAGGTAGTGATGGGCCACGTAGGCATAGTTCTGCAACTGCTGGGTGGTGATGCGTCCCTGGTCGCGGTCGCGCCGTGCCATCTCGTAGGCTGTCGGATCAGCACACACGGCCATCACCGTGTTGCGCAGGTCTTGCTCGCTGTAGGGTTGTCCCATGGTGTAGTAGGCTCCCTGCATCTTCTCGTTCGAGAGCTCTTCCAAGTGGGCATCCAGGCGTTCCAGCTCGCTCTCTGTATAGGGCGTGTTGAGATTGCCGTCGAGGTTCAGTTCCCGGTGGAGTCCTTCCTGTGTGACGCGCCGTTTGATGCTCATCACCAACGACCGGTTGCTGCAGCCACCCTCCACGGCGCGATGGATGTCGGCCAGCAGGGCGGCATATTTCTGGCGCAGTCCGCTCTCGGCGTAAGGAGCAGTGAGATAGGTCAGCAGCGTGGCATGGCTGCGGCGCTTGGCAATGATGCTCTCGCCCACATTGCCCGTGGTGTAGAAGTAGAAGTGCGGCAGGTTGCCCACCAGCATGGCACTCCAGTCGTCGCGTCTCATGCCGGCGTCGCGTCCGGGCAGATACTCCATGTTGCCGTGTGTGCCGAAGTGGATGAGCGCGTCGGCCTTGAACCCTCTCAGCATATATAAATAAGGTGCCAGATAGCTGTGGGGCGGCGGTACGTCCACCCCGTGCACCAGCTTGAAGTCGTCGTCGCCCAGGGCGGGGCGCGGCTGTGGGAACAGCAGCACATTGCCATAGCGTATGCAGGCCACGGCCATGCTGTCGCCCCGCGTCAGCAGACTGCCTGGTGCCTCGCCGTAGTGGCGCTTCACCTCCTCGTATTTCTTCTTCGGCACCACCTCGGTGGCCCATGTCTCATATTGTTTCTTGGTGAGCCACAGCGGATGGCCCTTGCGCATGTACGCCTCTTGTGCCCCCCGTGCATACGAGCCCAGCACAATGCCCTCGGTCTTTACCTCTCGGGCAAAAGCCTCGAGCGTCGCCGGCAGCCCGTTCACGTTGTAGCCTTCGGCACGCAGTCGTTTCAGGAAGTGATACATAGATGGTATCACCTCCATGCCGCTGGCCAGCAGGGCATCCTTTCCCGGGCGCTTGAAGTAGCCGATGGCGATGCGTTTCTCCTGGTTCCGCTTGGTGCGAAGGGCCATGTACCGCTTCACGTGGTCCACCAGTGCCCGGCAGCGCTCCACCTCGGCAGTACGGCGGTAATATCCCTTGGCGTCTTTGTTCTGTGTGCCGATGCAGTAGGGCGACATGCCGCCGTCAATCTCGGGAATCACGATGCGCGCGTTCTTCGATCCCGAGGGCATGGCCTTGTGCTCGTCCATCCACTCGTCGTGCGACATCGACAGGGGGAATGGCGCAAACAGCGGAATGTTGTGCTGGTAGAGCCAGTTCACCAGCGTGTCGTTGCCCAGCCGTCCCATGGCCATATAGACCACGGCGTCGGGTTTCAGTTCCATCATCATGTGCTCGCGCCTTTTGCCGATGGCAGTCAGCGGATACACATTAAAGCCCTCTTGCGTGAACAGCGAGATGAGCGTGTCCACATGCTCGCGGTTGCCCTCCATGGGGAAGGTCACGCCCGAGATGAGCGCCAGCCGCGGAGCCCCCTCGTTGTAGAGGTGGTGGGTGCGCAGATAGGTTGTCAGTTCGTCGGCATGCTTGAAGTAATGGCCGTAAGCCCGGTGATAGAACATGTTCCTCATCAGGTCCATCGGCTCGCCGTATTCCTGGTCGCCCCAGCGTAGGGGTGTGGCAATATGTCGCAGAAATCGCAGGCCGTTGCGGAAGTTCTGCCGGTTCTCATTGTCGAAGTAAGCCTGTAGCTTTGCCACCTGCTCTTTAGAGAGGTTCTCGTCGATGGTGAAGCTGCTGCTCTTCAGTGTTTTTGTGAAGATGAGGACTCCTTTCTTCGCCACCCGTCTCAGCTCCCCCATCTGCTCCTCACTGAGAAAGAGCCTCCTGCCATATAAGACCACGGCATCGTAGCCGTCCAGACTCTCCATCTGTTCGGTGTCAATACAGTCCACGCGGATGTGGCGGCTGTCGTTGTTCAAGACGAAGTCGGCCTGTTGTGCCTTTAGCGCATTCACCACCAATATGTTTGTGGGCCTGACGAACCATCGCCAGACGGCAACCGCCAGCACCAAGAGCAACAAGGCTGCCAACAAACTGATCAGAGTTTTCTTGTGTGTCATACCATCAAAGATGTACCTTTTCAATCATCACACCCTGAAAAGAGAAAAATTGACACTGCCGTAGGTGCGGTGCTCCACGAAATGAGGGTGGTGCGAGAAATCGTTGTTCTTGCCATGCTCGAAGACGAAGATGCCATCGGGCATGAGCAGGTTGTTGGCAAAAACAAGATCGGGAATCGACGACAATTTGTCTAAGGCATAGGGCGGGTCGGCAAAAATGAAATCGAACTGCTGATGACTGCCCTTGATGAAACGGAACACATCGCCTCGCAAAGGAATGACATCGGGGAAGGAAGGCACTGTAGACTCCGTTGCTTGTTCCGCAGTCGCTGATTGGACGGATTGTCCTGCCACGGAGGTGTTTCTGCCCGTCCTTCCGCCTTCAGCTTTCCAACCCAACTTCGTCAGACAGTCGCAGATGAAGCGGTGATGGTCGCGGTCGGCCTCGACGCACACCACCCTGCTACATCCTCGCGAGATCAACTCGAGGGTGATGCTGCCCGTACCCGCAAAGAGGTCGAGTGCGGTAGTCCCTTCCAAATCCATGTAGCCGTTCAGCACATTAAAAATATTCTCTTTGGCAAAATCGGTGGTCGGCCGTGCCTTGAAAGAACGCGGAATGTCGAAATGACGACCCTTATATTTTCCTGTAATAATACGCATCGTGTTGTTTTTCTCTGATTACCTACGTTCCATCACCCATTATCTGCCTTTCACGTAATAAGTCATCACATCGTATGGAAGACCTTTGATCTGGGTGATGGGCGCACGGTTGAAATCGGCAGAGGGATTGATGACATACACGTTCTGTACATATTTTCTCAGCTCAGCGAGCAGTGAGTCTCTCTCGATGATAGAACCGCAAAGATGCAGTTCGTCTTTCTTCGCGTCGAAACCCAGTTGTTTCCACACATAGAGCAGAAAATAGACGGCATCCATGTATCGGTCCACCTCGTAGGTGTTACAGAACTTAAACCTGCTCTTCTCGTAACAAGTGATGTCGAGCTGCTTGTCATGAAAATAGCCATACAGCTTCCGGCGGTTGCCAGTAAAGCTGCGCTGATAGAGATGGTTCCATACCGACGAGCTGGCCACCATCATCTTGACATCGCTGAAATGGTCGTCGATGACCAGTTTCAGGTCTTTGTTAACAGCAAACACCGCCACGGCATTCAGTCCTGGCAACACATTATGCATCACCACATCGTTACTCTGCCGGGTGAAAGCATGCCAATAGAGTTCCTCGCAATGCTCTTCGTCGAACTCCTCGATGGGAATCATCAGTGCAGGCGTATCGATCATCACCATCACCCTGTCATAGCCTTGCGCCAGCATATCAGAGGTCCGGAATGCCTCGCGCAGGTTGGCGGCCATCGAGATGCCGCTCTTCACGGTATAGGGCTCAAAGAGTAGCTGGTTGTCGGCAGCAGCACTGGCCACGGCAAACGACATGCTCTTGCGGCCAATGCGGATGGTGAGCCGCGGCCGGCGCTGGAGATGGCTATTGGACACTGTCTGTTGCATGTTCTTCTGACATATTGATGAATTGCTCTTCCATTTGTTGCTCGGCAGCCTGTTCCTGCTGCTGCACTTCGTTGTCGGCCTTGATCTGCCTTGTGACACTCAGGTAACAGATGAGCAACAGAAACAGCACGATGGCTGCCAGCAGAAGATTTATTTTGTAATTCGACTTATATTTCATTTTTTTATATTACTTTTGTCCGTGCAAAAATACAAAAATCTGAATAAACGGCAAAATTTTAAGCAAGAATCGTATGATTACCGACGAACTTATCTATCAAATACGCCAGTCGTTCGGTCTGACACCCACCGCAGAGCAGGAAAATGCCATGCGTGTGTTTGCGGGTTTCATGGCCGATCGTGACGCCCACGCAGTAATGATCATGCGAGGTTCGGCGGGTACGGGTAAGACATCGTTGGCAGCCGCCATCGTAAAAACCATGGTGAGACTGCAGCAGAAGGTGGTGCTGCTGGCACCTACGGGACGGGCCGCAAAGGTGTTTTCACTGCATGCCGGGCACAATGCCTACACCATTCACCGCCGCATCTACCGCCAGAAATCACTCGACGGCAGCTTCGGCCTGAACTTCAACAGCCTTCAAAATGCACTGTTCGTCATCGACGAAGCCTCAATGGTCAGCAACGCTGCCGCCTTCGGAGAAAGCATTTTTGCCAGCGGACAGCTGCTCGACGACCTCATACAATTCGTCTACGGCGGTCAGAACTGTCGCATGATGCTCATCGGCGACAAGGCCCAGCTGCCTCCTGTGGGTGCCGAAGAGTCGCCGGCACTCATGGCTGCGGTGCTCCGCCAGTATGGTCTTCATGTGCACGAGTGCGACTTGAACGAGGTGTTGCGACAGAGCCAGGATTCCGGCATCCTGTACAATGCCACCGTGGTGCGCCAGATGATCACACACGACGAGATGACGCAGCTGCCGCTCATCCGCTTCCGGGGGTTTGCCGACATTGTGAGGGTGCCGGGCGACGAGCTCATAGAGCAGATGAACAGCAGCTACAGCGAGGTGGGCATCGACGAGACCATGGTCGTTACGCGCAGCAACAAACGGGCTAACATCTACAATCAGGGCATTCGCAACACCATCCTGGGACGCGAGGAGGAACTCACCACGGGCGACATGCTGATGATCGTGAAGAACAATTACTACTGGGGACAGGGCGATCAGACCATCTCTTTCATCGCCAATGGCGACCGGGCACGCATCGTCAGGGTGCGCAACAACCGCCAACTGTATGGCTTCCACTTCGCTGATGTGTGGCTGCAGCTGCCCGACTACGACAACTACGAGCTGCAGGCCACCGTCATCTGCGACTCGCTGACCTCCGAGTCACCGTCGCTGACCCGCGAGCAGGGCGAACAGCTGTTCAATGCCGTGATGGAGGACTATGCCGACATACCGCTGAAGCAAGACCGTTTGAAGCGCATGAAGGAGGACCGCCACTACAATGCGCTGCAAGTGAAATACGCCTATGCCGTGACTTGCCACAAGGCGCAGGGCGGTCAGTGGGCCCATGTGTATGTCGACCAGGGTTATATGACGGATGACATGCTCACGCCCGACTATATCCACTGGCTCTACACGGCATTCACGCGGGCCTCGGAGAAACTTTTTTTGGTGAATTGGCCGAAAACTCAAACAGAATGATTATCTTTGTAGCATGATAGAAACACTCTTAGCCATCATAGGGCTGCTCGTGGGAGCAGCCGTCGTTTATCTCATCAGCCAGCGGAAGACCAACCTGCTGACTGCCCAGAAGTCGCAACTGGCCAGCGACCTGGCCGTGAAACTGAGCGAGCTGGAGCAACTGTCGGCCCGTCTCACTGAGGAACGCGATGCTCACAGCCGACATGTGGAAGAGGTCAACGGACGCTACGAACAGCAGATCGAGGGCATCATCAGCCGCCACGAACAGCAGGAAAACGACGAGAAAACGCGCCACCAGCAAATGGTCGACGAGCTGAATGCCCGCCACCAACGGCAGGTGGACGAGATGAACGGACGCTTTGAGCGCGAGAAAACAGAAATGAAAGAGCAGATGGACCGTCAGCTGGGCGAGCGCCTGAACCTTGTGCAAGAGCAACTGAAAACGACCACCGAGCAACTGCTGCGCCAGCGTTCTAAGGAACTCGATGAGACCAATCAGAGCCAGATGGGCGCCATCATCAACCCGCTGAAGGAAACCATCAGCGAGATGAAACGGGCCATGGACGACAACCGCGATGCCTACAACAAGAACACAGCCACGCTCTCCGAGCAGCTGCGCCAGATGCACGAGGCTACGCAAAACATCGGTGTGGAAGCCGACCGACTGTCGAAAGCATTGCAGAGCGGACCCAAGGTGCAAGGTAACTTCGGCGAGATGAAGCTCGACATGCTGCTCGAGCGCTTCGGATTCAACCGGGGCGAGGAATACGACCTGCAGCAGATGATACGCGATGAATATGGCAATGCCGTGCGCCATGAGGACACCAACGAGAAGATGATTCCCGACGTCATTCTCCACTACCCCGACCATAAAGATGTCATTATCGACTCGAAGGTGTCGCTGACAGCCTTCATCAACTATGTGAATGCCGAGGACGACAACCAGCGCAAGCGTTATCTGGCTGAGCACATCGGAAGCATTCGCAAGCATGTGGAAGAACTCTCGCGCAAAGACTACAGCAAATACATCAACAAGACCCGCATCACCCTCGATTATGTCATTATGTTCGTGCCCCAGGAGGCAGCCTTGCTGCTGGCACTGACCAACGACACCGACCTGTGGTCGCAGGCATTCGACAAACGAGTGTTCATCACGGGCGAGCAAAACCTGTTTGCCGTATTGCGCATGTTGCAGATTGCGTGGACCCAGCAGCGACAGACCGTCAACCAGGAGAAAGTCTATGGCTATGCCAACGAACTGCTCGACCGCGTCGGCGACTTCATCAAGCGCTATGAGGACATCGGCGACAAACTGCAAAAAGTGCAGCAAGCCTACGATAACACCCGCAAGAAACTCGACGGCCATCAAAGCATTCTCGTGCCTGCCCGCGAACTGAGGAAGCTGGGAGCCAAAGAGAATCCCCTCCGCCCTATTCCCGACATGAGGGAAGAAGAGGAAACTGACTCAGAATAAAGGAGCCTGAGGAGTTGGGAAAATGGAGAGGAAACAAAGGGAATTTCCGCACAATTCGACCACTAGAGAATTAAGAAAAAAGAGGACAAAATAACTTTTGTTCATTCACCTGGAATCGAGATTTTCAAGCATAAAAGCATGGTCATTTTCACTTCCATCAACCCAGTTTTTCTCATAATGCCTAATTGCATGCTAATTAATGCCTAATTAGAGTGCAATTAATGCCTAATTAGAGTCTAATTAATGCCTAATTGGAGTCTAATTAATGCCTAATTGGAGTGTAATGAATGCCTAATTGCACCAACAAAATAACGAGAATGGAGCGCCGAAAAAAAGAACGTTCGAAAGAAGATTGACTTCCTTCGAACGTATGTATTTTGATGAACTCTGTCCTGTAGGGGATGCTATCAGAACGGTTTGAAGGTGAATCCGGCCAGGAAAGCTGCTGTCTTCATATACGGATTGGTGTTCAACTCCACAAACACGGGAATCTCTATGCTTTTATAACGCAACTCTTTCTGGGCTCTCAATACTGCCGACACACATGCCGGACCGTCGGCATAGAAGTAATTACGCTCCCAGCCTTCCTCCTGACCTTTCTCATCGTAAAGTGTGGTGTATGCTCCGGCACTCTCCATAGGTGTCATACCCGCAGAGACGGTCCAGTCCAGTCCGCCCAACTTGAAGGGGACGGCCAGCTCGACGTAGGTGGAGTAGGCCCGGCTGCCATCGAGTTTATAGTCGTTACCCCAGAACATGCAGTAGGCCTGCAGGTCAAAGTAACGGCAGGAGTAGCCGATGTTTCCCTCCAGCTGGTGGGAAGTCTCCTTGTCCTTGTATAAGAAATACTGTCCGTGGTTGCGGTCCTCATAGTTCCACATGTCCGACAGTCCGACGTTCAGGCCGAAGGGGAACTGATAGCCGATGTTGATGTCGAGTTCTTCCTCGTCCTCGCGGTTGAATCCTTTGTTGCCCTCCACATTCACGAAAGCGCCTTTCCATGAGAGCGTTGCACCGGGTTGCAGGCTGACACCGCCCTTCTGCTGACCACGCCAGAGGTATTTGCTCAACACGGTGACCTCTACTTCGGCCTCAACATTGTCCTGAGCCATGCCTGCTAATGGGGCGAAGACCATCAGCAACAAGGAAATGAAGATTTTTTTTGTCATTTTCATACGTTCTGTTTTTGATTCGTCCACAGCGCTGACACAGTTGTCATTGCTGCCTCTCTTAGGAAGGTTTCCTGCCTAAGGTGCTGCAAAGATACAACTAAAAATCGGAAAGAGGAAGAAAAACAACAAAAAAAACCGATGGCAGCGTCATCGGATGATGTCTCATGCTGCCATCGGCTAGGGTTGACGATGTAGGTAGCCGTCTTTACTCGTCCTCGTTGAAAACTTAACTCAAAACTGATTATCAGCCACTTACGCAAATATTAACTATTTTTTTAGCCAAACAAACCAGGCGGTCTGAGACGGTCAAAGGCGATTCGTTGGCGGGTTCGACAAACTTATTCCTGCTGCAAATAATATATAAAAGGTAGGGCATTAGTATGCCACTTTTCAGTAATTTGTTGTACCTTTGCAAAAGGATTTCGCATTACAGCGGTTTCCAAAGACATTATGGGCAAGAGAAATGGCGTTCGCTATCTCATTCAAGGACCTCGAAATGTAGGAAGTTTCAAGGAATAATTGTCAGAGAATGGATAAGGTGAGCGTTCACGTTATAGCGTGGACGAAACTTATCTGACAATTATGGCACTTCCTACAGCCACGAGGGAAAGATAGGGGTTGTTCACGCTTTCTCTATGCCCAGTGGATTAGGCAAGCTTAATGCCCAATGATGCAAGATTTCCTGCTTCACTGCGTTTCTAATAGTAGAAATATTAGCAACAGAATAGATAAAGAAATGAAAACAATGAAAACTTGGAGAAACATCTTTGTGATGTGCGCTGCCATTCTCTCCCTCGCCTCTTGCAGCAACGACAATGAAGAAGTAAGACAAGAATACCAACCAGCACACCGGTCGGCCATATTCAACGGAGTGAAATTGGTGTTGACAGATACAGATGGCAACGACCTTGGCGGCCTGACCGACATGTTCAGCTCACTGAAAATCTATGGCAACCTGTCGAAGCAATACGTTTCGACAGAAAGACTGACAGAGGACGGGATAACGTATTTTAAGTTCAATGCTGATTTACCCGACGAGCGGGATATAAGGTATAACGAAGATAAGCACCTCGGCACAGGAACATCCACGATGACTATTACTGTCGATGGGAAAACTGCACATCTGACATTCGCTTTTGAAACTACCGACAATGGGGAGCAGATGATGGGGGGTAATGCTATCCACGTCATCAGTGCAAAGCTTGGCAACGAGGTCATCACTAATGAAGAGGACGGCGATATGGTTGTCGTACTGGTTGTAAACGAAGACAGGCTAACTCTCTCTGACGAAGTGCCCATACCAGAAGAAGAGGCAGCAACCAGCCTTATAGCCGACGCCCCACTGAAGGACAAGACCTATCTGGGGTCGGGCTATGACGTGACGGGAGCCTATCTCAGCAACGATTGCCTGCGTGAGAACGTGATAGACCTGAGCAAGTTCGACGAGAGCAACCAACCGAAGATGGCTGTTTTCAGTGGCGCGGGCGCTATGGTTAGTGGAGTTGACAATGCCTGGGGATTCCTCGATGGACTGCGCAAGGGATTGGGATTCGCGCTGGAGGGTGAACCTGGCGATGTCTATTTTGCTGGAACATTTACGAACAATCTGCTGTTTAAAGATGCCTCGGAGCGTGGCGATAACTATTCGTTCTTGATGTATATGGACCGCTACATCGTCTACAGCCACCGTCTTAACATGCCCATAAGTCCATCCAATGCCCAGTTGGAGCGGATGCTGACCGACGAGTTCAAAAGGGCACTGGCTGAGGAGAGTGCTGAGCGCATCGTGGAACGTTTCGGCACCCACGTGCTGAAGAAGGCTGATATGGGAGTGAACATCCTATCGCTCTACCGCTCTGGCCTGAAAGCCAACACCCGCAATGCTGACCGTTTTACGGCAAGTATGTTCCGCCGCATAAACGAAGTCTATCACCCCATATTCTGGGGCATTACCGACCGCAAGGGCACCAAGGGCGGTGCGATTTCCTGCCAATTTCATGGTGGGGCTACACAACAGCTTTCGGCAGCTTTAGCTAACTTTCTCATACCGTCAGAAGAATCATATGCTGCCATCGCCAACTGGTGGAACCAGTCATGCAAAGACAAAACCAATCTGTCGCTTGCTTGGCTGCAGGAAGACCACCTGATTCCCATCTACAAACTGGTACCCGACGAAACTAAAAGGGCAGAAGTGCAACGTGCCGTCAAGGCGTACATTCACAGCCACCAGTTGAAGTAACAAAATAGGAAACAAGTCACATTTGGATTACGACATAGAGCCAAAATTTGAGTCAATAAGTGACACAGATATTGATTATGAATATGATAAAATAATCATTCCCCAAGACATAGAACAAGCCAAATACTAGTGGCAAAAAGCGGCAGCACAGGGTAACCAATACGCAAAAGATTTACTACAGCAAGTATATGAATAGACCGAGAAGGTGTAGATTTCACGGCTACACCTTCTCTGTTGAGTTTAGAATACAGCTTGGAATACGACTTCTGTTGTATAGACTTTGCCTTCAACATCTGTTCCGCTCTTGCTGTCAAGAACTACAGGAAAAGCTCCTATCTCGAAGCCCAGTTTCCCATTGATATGACAGATTGCGTCTCTCGCCATATCATCAGGCTTGCCTTGATAAGGCCATCCCTCATTACTTGCCATAATAATGGCTTTACCCACTTGCCCAAAATCCTTTGGACTTACCTTGTTGGCTCTGCTATAAGAACCGTTGAAATAATTAACCTGAATCATATTATTTGTGTCATCTTTTATAATGATGATGCAAAGATAAAACAAATGCATCATAGGAACAAGTACCTTACAAATACCCTAAAGATGATAAAAAATTGAATTTAGATTTGATAAAGGAATTCATTATTGGCCCAATTTATCATATTCCCCAACCAGTCTTTTTCTTCGTACCGTCCCAATTGGTAAGTTCACTATTGGAACCGCCACCGCCTGTACTGATACCACCTCTACCGCCAGCGGCAAGGAGTAAGTTTGCCATCAAATCTTTGGTGACCGCCATGGCATCACAGAGTTGCCGAGTGCGAGATGCTGTAAGACCAGCTTTGAACTCAGACATATCGGTCCATAAAGGGATAAAACACCAGCGAGACAAACAAACATAATTTGTTTATCTCGCTGGTATTAAATGGTTTAGACTTAATGAAGCCTATCAATACTCATCCTCGTTGAAGAGAGGATCCTCGGGAACAACCATGACGGGTTTCTGCTCGAACTGGCGCAGCATCTCGGGAGAGACATACTTCTTGTCGACCACCAGACGGAACATATACTCGCGGAACCACTCAGGAGTCATGATGACACAACCGCCATTCTCGCCCCACGACGGTCCCCAAGAGTTCTCCACTTTCCACTTGCGGGGATTGCCCTGGGCGTCGAGGTCGACGGCAGTCAGCGTCATGGCATGGGTGGAGCCACTGTCGAAAGTGGCGATACGCTGGGCCTTATTCATGGTAAAGGTTGTACCGAAGAGCGAGCCGTAATCGAAGTTGTTGATGTCGGCATAGCCGCGCTTACGGTCGAGGAACTTGCCTGCATCGTAAGAGCTGTAGAGCTTGCGGCCGTCTTTGAGGGCAGCGATGGCCAGCTTCTCGATGTCGTCCATCGGCAGATTGAGGTATTTCCAGTTGTGTCCGTCGTACATGTGGCGGTCGAGGTCGACCTCATAAGTCTTGTAGTAGTCACGTCGCGGGTCGTTCATCACCATGATGAAAGTACCGTTCAGGTCGTCGCCCACCACCTCTTTATAGAAGCTCTGCGGCGTGTAGGTCTTCGGAGCGGTCACAGCGCGTCCGCGGCTGTTGGTGAAGGCATAGGTGAACTCCATGGGCGGCTGTCCGATGGTCAGCGAGAGCATGTGATAGATGACGCCCAGCATCTCGGTCTTGACAGCCTCTATCTCTTTTTGTTTCTTGCCCTTGGCCACCATGTCGCGCAATTGGAGTCCTTGCTCACGCAGTTTCGACTTGATGAGAGTGGCCATCTTCGAGGTGTTGTCGCTGGAGAACGACTCGGGCATCACGGCCTTGGGCACCAGTCCGTATTTGGCTGTCAGGTCGGCCACGCCACAGAAGGTGCCGCCGTCGCTCACGGGATGATGGAAGAAGAACTGAACGCGCTGATCGTCGATGGGTTTCTTGCCGGTATCGATGACGCCCTGCAGGAAGAGGTTGGCCTTTTCCAACTGGTCCCAGAAGAAGAGGTAGGCCTGTGAGAACTCGACGGTGAGCGAGTCGGTCTTCTGAGCGAAATTAGAGCGCAGCACATTAAATCCGGAGAACATCCAGCAACGGCCTGAGCTCTTCTGGTCGCTGATGCTCTGTTTCTTGGTCTCCACATTGAAATAGGTGTCCAACTGGCGGGCAGTCTCATGGTTCTTAGCCAGGTTGTCGATGGCATTGGCGGCAATGGCATTGCCAATGGCACGGTCGGCAGCGGTTTGTTTCTGACTCTGCTGAATCTGCTTCAGCATCTGTGGGGAGATTCCTCCTTGTGCAAAGCTTGTCAGGCAAGCGCACATCACACACACAATACTTACAATTCTTTTCATATATTTAGAGTTTAGGGTTTGTCATTTTTTCTGACATCAGGCGCCCTGACGCTTATTCTTGCTTGCCAGGAATTTCAGCTCTGCCTCAAGCATCTCCAACTTGGGCATGCTATATCCTGCTTTCCGCGCCTCGGCGATAGGACGCGAGTAAAGATACTCTATCTCCAAGGGACGGTGATAGTCGTAATCGAGCTTCATGCTGGGCGAATAGGGTACCATGGCGTCGGTGGTCATCAGCATCTTCTCGGCAAACGAAGCATCGATGTTCTGCACGCCAAGATGGCGGGCCGCGCCAATGACCTCCATCATCAGGTCGTGAATGAGCTTCCGCGTGAACGAGTTCTTCAGCAGTTGGTCGGTGCTGGTGTTCAGCGCCACGGTCATTCCGTTGAACGGCATGTTCCACACGGCCTTCTTCCAGCGCGCCTCATGGTATTCCACCTGGCGGGTGTTGATGCCGGCAGCCACAAAGTCGGCCACCAGCTGTTGCATACGGTCTGCATCACGGCAGGAGTAGTTGGCCAGATTGATGCTGCCATAGCACTGATGGTTCACCAGTCCGGGCTTTGTCTTGGCCGAGCAGATGAAAGCCAGACCGGCTACCAGCTGTACTTCGGGGAACATCTGCTGCACATCGTCTTCAATGCCGATGCCGTTTTCTATCATCACCACTACCGTATGGCTGCCGAGCAGGGGCGACAGCAATTCGCTCAGCAGATGATTGTTCACCGACTTGAGGCACACCAACACCACATCGCACACGGGCATATCGGCCGTCTGCCGATAGGCATTCACATGGTCAAGATGAAACGAACCGTCGCACGAGTCAACCTGCAAGCCATGCTCGCACACATATTCATAATCCTTGTGCAACAAGAAGTGCACATCCATCCCGGCATGCGCCAGTTTTCCACCATAGAAGCCACCGATGGCTCCAGTTCCAATAATTCCGTATTTCATAAATTTCATGCAAAGATACATCATTCTTATGACATAAGCAAACGAAAAACATCGAAAGATTTTGATTTCTCACTAAAAAAGCGTAACTTCGCAGCGGAAATAGCATCATGCTAATGACAGAACAAGAGAAAAACCACAAGGAGCAACAGATGGAAGGCGACTTCAGACTGTTGCCCCACATAAAATATCCCGATGACTTGCGAAAGCTGCAAGTCGACCAATTGCCTGAGGTTTGTGAAGAACTCAGGCGCGACATCGTGAACGAGCTGTCGGTCAATCCCGGCCACCTGGCATCGAGCCTGGGTGCCGTGGAACTGACTGTGGCTCTGCACTATGTGTACGATACTCCTTACGACCGCATCGTGTGGGATGTAGGGCATCAGGCCTACGGACATAAGATTCTGACCGGGCGCCGCGAGCAGTTCTGCACCAACCGCAAACTGCACGGCATTCATCCCTTCCCCACCCCGGAGGAGAGCCCCTACGACACGTTCATGTGCGGTCATGCCAGCAACTCCATCTCTGCCGCCTTGGGAATGGCTGTCGCCGCCGAGGTGGCAGGCAGGCAGCAGCAGACACCGCCCAAGGTGGTGGCAGTGATTGGCGACGGTGCCATGAGTGGCGGACTGGCTTTCGAGGGGTTGAACAACGTATCGTCGTCGCCCAACGACCTGCTCATCATCCTGAACGACAACAACATGTCGATTGACCGCTCGGTGGGTGGCATGAAGCAGTATCTGCTGAACCTCAACACCACCGAGACCTACAATGCCCTGCGCTTCAAAGCCTCGAAATGGCTCAAGCAGCGCGGCTACCTGAACGACGAGCGGAAGAAAGGCATCATCAGACTGAGTAATGCCGTGAAGAGTGCCATCAGTCATCAGCAAAACATCTTCGAGGGACTGAACATACGCTACTTCGGACCGTTCGACGGTCATAACGTGGTAGAGATTGTGCGCCTGCTGCGCCAGCTGAAGGACATGAAAGGGCCTAAGCTGCTGCATCTGCACACCACGAAAGGCAAGGGCTATGAGCCAGCCGAGAAGTCGGCTACCGTATGGCACGCCCCGGGCCGCTTCGACATCGACACGGGCGAGCGCATCGTGAAAGACGCCAGCGACCAACCGCCTAAGTTTCAGGATGTGTTTGGCAACACCTTGCTCGAACTGGCCCGCCAGAACGAGCGCATTGTAGGCGTCACACCAGCCATGCCCACAGGCTGCTCGATGAACATCATGATGAAAGAGCTGCCTGAGCGCACCTTCGACGTGGGCATTGCCGAGGGACATGCTGTAACCTTCTCGGGAGGCATGGCCAAGGACGGACTGCAGCCTTTCTGCAATATATACAGTGCTTTTGCACAACGTGCCTACGATAACATCATCCACGACGTGGCCATACTGAACCTGCCCGTCGTCATCTGCCTCGACCGCGCCGGACTGGTAGGCGAAGACGGTGCCACCCACCACGGTGCCTTCGACCTGGCAGCCCTGCGGCCCATTCCCAACCTGACCATTGCCTCGCCGATGGACGAGTGCGAGTTGCGACGCCTGATGTACACCGCCCAGCTGCCCGACAAAGGGGCCTTCGTCATCCGCTATCCACGCGGACGGGGCTCAAGGGTCGACTGGCATTGCCCACTGGAGGCCGTAGAGGTGGGAACAGGCCGCAAGCTGCGCGACGGTCATGACGTGGCAGTGCTTTCCATCGGTCCCATCGGAACAGAAGTGGAGAAGATAGAAGGAACGTTTGCCCACTACGACATGCGTTTCCTCAAACCGCTCGACGAGCGTATTCTGCAGGAAGTAGGACAACGGTTCCAGCACATCGTCACCGTGGAAGACGGAGTGCGCAACGGCGGACTGGGCTCGGCCGTCCTGGAATGGATGAACGACCACGGTTATCAGCCCCGTGTGACACGCTTGGGACTGCCCGACAGTTTTGTGGAGCACGGCACCGTGGCTGAACTGAGAAAGATTGTCGGACTAGACACGGAGGCCATTGCCCAAGCCATCCACCAAACCCTTACATCCAACACTCAAAACGCATCACTATGAAGATTATCATTGCAGGCGCTTATGCCATCGGTACACACTTGGCCAGATTGTTGTCGCGCAACAACCATGATATCGTACTCATGGACGAGAATGAGGAGCGGCTCGACGGACTGGGCAGCGACGTGGATGTGCTGACCTACCATGCCTCACCCACGAGCATCAAGGCCCTTAAGGAAGTGGGTACCAGCCATGCCAACCTCTTCATTGCCGTCACTCCCGATGAGAATAAGAACATGGCCAGTTGTATTCTGGCCGCAGGTCTGGGCGCCAAGAAGACCGTTGCCAAGGTAGACAACTACGAGTTCACGGCTCCCGAGCTGAAAGAGCATCTCAACCGGGTGGGCATTACCAGCATCGTTTTCCCGGAGCAGCTGGCTGCCCGCGACATCACCAACGGCCTGAAAATGAGTTGGGTGAGACAGCGATGGGATGTGCACGACGGAGCGCTCGTCATGCTGGGCATCAAACTGCGCGAGAGCTGCGAGATACTGAACCGTCCCCTAAAAGAAATCAGCGGTCCCGACGATCCATACCATATCGTTGCCATCAAACGAGGCGACGACACCATCATTCCCCGCGGTGAGGATGAACTGAAGCTTTTCGACCTGGCCTACTTCATGACGACCAAGAACTACATACCGTACATTCGCAAGATTGTAGGCAAGGAGCACTATGTCGACGTGAAGAATGTCATGATCATGGGTGGTGGAAGCACAGCCGTGAGAGCCTGTCTGACCATGCCCGAATACATGAATGTGAAGCTCATTGAGAGCAACGAGAAACGCTGCGAGGTGCTCAACGAAGTGCTAGACACCGACCAGACCATGGTCATCAACGGCGACGGACGCGACCTGCAGCTGCTGATGGAGGAAGGTATCAAGAACACACAGGCTTTCGTGGCACTGACCGAGAATGCCGAGACCAACATCCTGGCTTGTCTGACTGCCAAGCGAATGGGCGTCAGGAAGACCGTGGCCATGGTCGAGAACATCGACTATGTGAGCATGGCCGAGAGTCTGGATATTGGTACTATTGTCAACAAGAAAGCCATGGCAGCCAGTCATATCTATCAGATGATGCTCGACGCCGACGTGGCCAACATCCGATTCCTCATGACGGCGAATGCAGATATTGCCGAGTTCGTAGCCCAAGCCGGCTCAAAAGTAACCCGCAAGAAAGTGTTTGAACTGGGACTTCCCAATGGTGCCACGATTGGCGGACTGGTGCGCAATGGCGATGGAATGCTCGTAAGTGGCGGCACGCAGATTATCGCCGGCGACATTGTGGTGGTCTTCTGCCATAACATGAACATCGCCAAGATTGAGAAGTTCTTCACATAATGAGAGAGTCTTCACATGATGAGAGAGTCTTCACATGCTGGAAGATGCCTCACTGTGTGAGATTCCTTCATGATGAGAGATGCCTCACCTAAATAATATATGTGTCCGACGCCCCAACCATCCTGCCGGCAAGAAACGTCAGAATAAATCAATGATACAATGACCAATCTGAAGATTGTATATAAAATCATAGGCCAACTGCTATTCATGGAAGCCCTCATGATGGCGTTGTGCGCAGGCCTCTCGCTCTATTGCGCTGAGGACGACGTACTGGCGTTTGTGGTGACCATCGCGGTAACCATCGCTGCATCGTACATCCTGCGCTATCTTGGTCGTGAGGCCGACAACTCGATGGGGCGGCGCGATGCCTATCTCGTGGTGACGCTTACCTGGGTGGCTTTCAGTATCTTCGGAGCACTACCCTACCTCATCAGCGGCTATATCAACAATTCTACCGATGCCTTCTTCGAGACCATGTCGGGATTCACCACCACGGGATGCAGCATCATCGACGATGTGGAACGGCTGCCTCACGGTCTGCTGATGTGGCGCACCATGACACAGTGGATTGGTGGACTGGGTATCGTGTTCTTCACCATCGCCATCATCCCCTCGTTGGTGGGCGGCAACGTGAAGGTGTTTTCTGCCGAGGCCACTGGCCCCATCCGCGCCAAGATGCACCCCCGGCTGAGCACCACCGCCAAATGGATTTGGAGCATCTACATCGGTCTCACCTGCTCGTGCGCAGCCTGTTACTATCTGGCAGGCATGGGGCTGTTCGACTGTCTGAACTACGCCATGACCACCACCGCCACAGGCGGATTCTCCACCCACAACGCCAGCACGGGCTACTTCCACAATCCCTACATCGACTACACGGCCATCACCTTCATGTTCCTCTCTGGCACCAGCTTCACCCTGCTCTACACCACCCTGTTCAAAGGCCGCATCAGGCAGTTCTTGAAAAACTCGGAGTTCAGGTTTTACGTGGTGGTCGTGGTGGTGGCCACAGCCGCCATCGTTTCGATTCTGGTCAACAACAACGGCTACAAACTGGCCGATGCCATCCGCATGGGACTGTTCCAGGTGATGTCGTTCATCACCACAACGGGCATCTTCAACGACGACGCCGCCCAGTGGCACCACATCACGTGGGTGATACTGAGCATCTGCATGTTCTTGGGGGCCTGCTCGGGATCCACCAGCGGAGGTTTCAAGTGCATCAGGGCCGTCATGGTGCTCACCATCCTGAAAAACGAGATACGACGCATCCTGCATCCACGCGCCGTGCTGCCCGTAAAGGTGAACGACAACAACATCCCCTACTCCTCGCAGGTGACGCTGCTGGCTTTCCTCACGGCCTACATGCTGCTGTGCCTGTTCACTTATTTCTGCATGATTATCGTGGGAGTTGACAGCACCAACTCCATCACCATATCCATCAGTTGTGCCAGCAACGTGGGACCCACGCTGGGGCTGGAGATTGGGCCCACCATGTCGTGGAGTGTCCTGCCAGCCATCACCAAATGGTTGCTGTCCGGACTGATGCTGATGGGCCGTCTCGAGATTTTCAGTGTGCTGGTATTGTTCTCGCCCTCGTTCTGGAAAGACAACTAGAGGAGTGTTGCAGTTTGCAGTTAAGAGATAAAAGTTAAGAGCTTGCCCAAATGAGATTTTTCAGGAGTGTAGGAGATAGTCCAAGTGACAAGTGATAAGTGACAAGTGTGATTACCACTCCAGCCTGTTCTCCAACTTCTGGGGTAACCACCCCTCCCCCTCGGGGGAGTTGGTGGGGGGCTCCCTCACCGTTCTCAACTTGACAAGCCTTCATATAAATAAACATAAACAAATGTACAAATTTGAACCATTATTGAAGTCCACTCTGTGGGGTGGCGACAAAATCATTCCGTTTAAACACTTACAAAGCGACCAACAACAGGTTGGAGAGAGTTGGGAGATTTCAGGAGTAAAAGACAACGAGACCATCGTCAGCGATGGCGAATACAAGGGGAAAAGCCTCAACGAGCTGGTGGCTCTGCTGAAAGAGAAACTGGTCGGCAAGGATAACTACCTCCGCTTCGGCAACGAGTTCCCGCTGCTCATCAAGTTCATCGACGCCCGTCAGGACCTGAGCATCCAGGTGCATCCCACCGATGAGATTGCCCACCGCCAGGGCAAGGAGCGCGGCAAGACCGAGATGTGGTACATCATGAACTCTGCCCCCGACGCCAAGCTCTATAGCGGACTGAAGATGCAACTCACACCCGACACCTACAAACAGATGGTAGAGAACGACACCATCTGCGATGCCCTGGCACAGTATCCCGTGAGCGAGGGCGATGTATTCTTCCTGCCTGCCGGCCGCATCCACGCCATCGGCACTGGTTGTTTCCTGGCTGAGATCCAGCAGACCAGCGATGTCACCTACCGCATCTACGACTTCAAGCGCAAAGACAAAGACGGACATTACCGCCAGCTGCACACCCAAGAGGCCTCCGAGTGTATCAACTACGAGGTGAAAGACACCTATCGCACGCTCTACGAGCCTTGCAAGAACCAGGGTGTGCCCTTGGTGGAATGCCCTTATTTCTGCACGGCCGTCTACGACCTCGACGAGCCCATGATACTCGACTACGCCGACCTCGACTCGTTTGTCGTCCTCATCGGCATGAGCGGACAGGGCCTCATTACCGACGACGAGGGACACACCACCACGCTCAACGAGGGCGAGACGGTGCTGATTCCAGCTACCACAAACACCTTGAAGGTAGAAGGAACGATTAAGTTTCTTGAGACTTACGTCTGATTCGCAACTCTGGCTCGGCCATTGACATACGCACGCCCATCAGCCGTTTCCTCTGCATCAGCAGAAGGATGCTCTGCAACAGCAGAAGGATGCTCTGCAACTACAGAAGCATGCTCTGCGGGGGAAACGCTGTATGGTGACTGTGCATTGAGGAATTGCTCCACGTCCTGGCAAATCCACTGGAAGGGCTCAGAGAACATACAACCCACGTTCTTGCGCAGCATCGCCGAGATATCCTCCACGCTGCGCGTATAGCACGACAACTCATTCCTACGCTGCGTGTTGTGCTTGCTCTGGTGCGAGATTTCCATCTCCCGTTCGCGCACCAAATGGTCGCATATCTTCTTCATCATCGGAAGCACGGTCTTGTTGAACAGATGATGACCCTGTATATATAAATAGGTGGTATCGGGCGTGACACCCAACTGTTTCAGGTCGTCTTTCACTTGCAGGTAACTCTCCTTGGCGTCAGGGTTCTCGCGTTGCAACTGGGCAATCTTCGCCCCCACCTTGCGGCGAAGGTTCTGCAAGATGGCCGGGGCGTTGGCAATGCTGAAGTTACCGGTTTCTATCACCCGGCAGAAATCCGTAATCGTGAATCGCGTGTAGTTGGGAGTTCGGTAATACCAGATGCTCCACACGAACAAAGGGAAGATGGCCTGCGAATACTGCCGCATATATTCTTCCATGTCGAAGATGAAATGGTCGTTCAGCGTCACGGCCACACTCACATCGTGCAGCGACGGGGCATAGCATTGCAAGTTCTCGATGGCATAGGCATAGGTATGGAAGATGCAGGGATTCTCTAGGATTTGCCGCGACACCGATGTCCGCCCTTGAATGAGATAGTCATAGTCGGCATCCACACAGGCTATCATGCTCTGTCCCACATTCTCGGTGATGAGCCGCATCATGGCAGCCTTCTTTCCGCGCTCCAGCTTGTTCACACGGGCAGGCAGCATCACCTCGAAGCAGCGCTGGCTGTTTTCAAAGCGGCTCAGCACCGTACGCCAGAAGAAAATGTCGTCGTAGCTCTCGACATAGGCCACAATCCTGCGCCGCGACTTTTTGGAGTTCAGCCGGTTGGCCGCCTCCAGGTATTTCGACGATATGTTCTCTGTCAGTCTTCTGCTCATGCCATTCTCTTCTTCAGCCGTCTTGTCACTCGTATGCCCATACTCTTACAGGGTGATGTCGGTCACCTCAGTCACCTTGTCCATCCATCCGTTCATAATCACGGCTGGCGAATGGGTAGTAAGAATAATCTGTACGTTGGGGTTCAGTTCCATGATGAGGTCTATCAGGCGCTGCTGCCAGTCGATGTGCAGGCTCACCTCGGGCTCGTCCATAAACAGCACATACGGCTCATTGTCCTCCACCAGCACCGTCAGCAGGATGGCCAGCATCTGTTTCTCGCCGCTGGAGAGTTGATAGGGCACCAGCGTCTCGCCTATCTGGGTGAAGCGTATCTCGTTCTCCGTGCGGATGATGCGCTTGCCGGTATCCTTGAACAAATCATCAATCAAATCCTGGAAACGCGTCTTGCGGGCTGAGATGTCCTGAGCCTTCATGGCCGCGTCGGGTCCTCCCTCCTGCAACACCTGAATGATGCGGTTGCCAATGTTCACCTGATAGTCCAGGTATTTGCGCTGCAACTGGAACAATTGCCAGTCGAGCTCCGTGGCCAGGCTGAGGTCCATCTTGCTCACCATGTCGCCGTTCATGATGGGGCGGTCGAACGAGCGGATCACATCAAAGCGGATCCATTTGGCATCCTCGGGCACCACCTTCAGCCTCACGCCCTTCAGCATATGACTCGGAAACTCACCACCGGCTTTCAGGCCCTTGATGACCTTATTCAAGATGGTGCTCTTGCCCACACCGTTGATACCGCTGAGAATGTTCACCTTCCGGTCTAAATCCCACACGATGTGCTTCTTACCGCTCCACAGGGAGTCGATTTCTATCTGCTGAATATAATCTGCGAACTTCTGCATAGTGTCGTCGGTTAATGATTTCCAAGGCAAAGATAATAAAATAGAAGATACGAACAAAATAAAAGCCCACCTTTTTTCAACTCACAGCTTCCATTGTTCCCGTCAGCTCCCTTCTGTTCCCATTCATTCCCCCGCGCCTTCAGACGGGAACGCCGTTGTCCTGTTTCACCTCACTCATCACGAAGGTGCTCTCCACCGACGACAGATGCTCTGTCTCGCCCAGTTTGTTGAGCAGGAACTCCTGATACGCCTTCATATCGTGTGCCCGCACCTTCAGCAGATAGTCGTACGAGCCTGAGGTGTTGTAGCACTCCGTCACCTCCGGCAGCCGCATCACCCGGCGGGCAAAGGCATCGGCTATCTCATGGTTGATCTGCTTCAGCTTCACCTTGCAGAACACCAGCAGTCCTAAACCCAGCTTGTCGGGGTTCAGTACGGCCACATAGTGCCTGATATATCCTTGACGCTCCAGCCGTTTCTGACGCTCAAACACAGGCGTGGGGGTCAGTCTTACGGCGTCGGCCAGCTCTTTCGTGGTCAGTTTTGCGTTTTTTTGCAGAATCCTCAGTATCTGCAGGTCTATCTCATCCAGTTCTTCCGTCATAGCTGTAGAATTTTATTCTGTTTGCGGGGTCAAAAAACTTGCGATTTAGAAATATTTCCTTCTATCGAGCACAAATATAGCTGTATTTTCTGAAATTTGCAAGAAATTTGGCAGATAATTCTAAACTTTGTAACTTTGCAAACGGAAACAAGAGCAAAAAAGAGAAGGATAAAGAACGAGCAGACTCACTCTCTCCCACTCCTTGAAATCAATCACTTAAAAAGAAAGGAAACAATATGGAAACGAAAAGACTTCACTTCGAGACCCTGCAACTGCATGTAGGCCAAGAGCAACCCGATCCGGCCACCGATGCCCGTGCCGTGCCCATCTATCAGACCACCAGCTACGTCTTCCGCGACTCCCAGCATGCTGCCGACCGCTTCGGTCTGCGCGATGCCGGAAACATCTACGGACGTCTCACCAACTCCACGCAGGGCGTGTTCGAACAGCGTGTGGCTGCCCTCGAGGGCGGAGTGGCCGGACTGGCTGTGGCCAGCGGTGCTGCCGCCATCACCTATGCCCTGCAGAACATCGCACAGGCCGGCGACCACATCGTTGCTGCCGACAACCTCTACGGCGGCTCATTCAACCTCATCAGCCACACACTGGCCACCCAGGGCATCACCCACACCATCGTCAATGTGAACGACTTGCAGGCTCTCGAAGCTGCCATCCAGCCCAACACTAAAGCAATATATGCCGAGACCTTCGGAAATCCCAATTCCGACGTGACAAATCTTGATGAGGTGGCTGCCGTGGCTCACCGACACAACATTCCGCTGATTGTGGACAATACGTTTGGCACACCTTTCCTCATCCGTCCCATTGAGCACGGTGCCGACGTAGTGGTGCACTCTGCAACAAAGTTCATCGGTGGACATGGCAGTTCCCTGGGTGGCGTCATCGTCGACGGAGGCACCTTCGACTGGAAGGGCAATGCCGACAAATTCCCCTCGCTGGCCAAGCCCGACCCCAGCTACCACGGTGCCGTCTTTGCCGACGTGGCAGGACCCGCGGCCTTCGTCACCCGCATCCGTGCCGTCATTTTGCGCGACACTGGGGCAACAATTTCACCCTTTAATGCGTTTATCTTATTACAGGGTCTCGAGACGCTCAGCCTGCGCGTCGAGCGTCATGTCGAGAATGCACTCAAGGTGGTCCAGTTCCTGCAGCACCATCCCAAGGTGGCCAAGGTCAACCACCCCGCCGTCGAGAGCCACCCCGACCACGCGCTCTACCAACGCTACTTCCCGCAGGGCGGAGGCAGTATCTTCACCTTCGAGATAAAAGGTGGCGAGCAGGAGGCATGGCGATTCATCGACGCATTGCACATCTTCTCGCTGCTGGCCAATGTCGCCGACGTGAAAAGCCTCGTCATCCATCCCTACACCACCACCCACTCGCAGATGTCGCCCGACGAGCTGGCCAGTCAGCACATCACTCCCGCCACCGTGCGCCTGAGCATCGGCACCGAGCATATCGACGACATCATCGACGACCTCGCACAGGCTTTTGAGCACGTCTAGGCCGATAAGACATACGAACAAACAAAAGATAATGGCAGAAATAGCACAACAACTCACCGACCTCATTGGTCGCACACCCCTGCTCCGGCTGAACAGGTTCTCGGCAGCCATGGGTCTTCCCACGCCCCTCATTGCCAAAGTAGAGTTTTTCAATCCCGGCGGCAGCGTCAAAGACCGCATCGCCCTGGCCATGATCGAGGATGCTGAGCGCAAAGGCATCCTCCAGCCAGGCGCCACCATCATCGAGCCTACCAGTGGCAACACGGGTGTCGGACTCGCCCTCGTCGCAGCCGTGAAAGGCTATCACCTCATCCTCACCATGCCCGAGACCATGAGCGTTGAGCGCCGCAAGCTGGTCCAGGCCTATGGCGCTGAGGTACGGCTCACCGCTGGCAGCGAAGGCATGACGGGTGCCATCCGCATGGCAGAACAGCTGCGTCAGGAGATACCCGGCAGCGTCATCCTCCAGCAGTTTGAGAATCCTGCGAACCCTGCGCGCCACTATCAGACCACGGGTGAGGAAATATGGCAGCAAACCGACGGGCAGGTGGATTTCTTCGTGGCAGGCGTAGGCACCGGCGGCACACTCTCAGGCGTCGCCCTCCGGCTGAAGGAATACCGTCCCGACATCAAGGCCGTGGCTGTCGAACCCGCCGCCTCACCCGTGCTGCAGGGAGGGCAGGCAGGTTCACACCAGCTGCAAGGCATCGGAGCCGGTTTCATTCCCAAGACCTGCGACAGGCATCTCATCGATGAGGTCATTGGTGTCTGCGCCGACGATGCCTTTCACGCCAGCCGCCTGCTGGCCAGGAAAGAAGGACTGCTCGTAGGCATCTCCTCGGGAGCCGCCGCCTTTGCCGCCGCCCAGTTGGCCCTCCGCCCCGAAAACGAAGGGAAGACCATCGTCGTGCTCCTGCCCGACACAGGCGAACGCTATCTCTCTACCGAATTATTTGACATGGGAGAATGACCCCTCCTAGCCTCCCCTTAGGGGAGGAACCAGTTACTCCTGAAGCTAGAGAAAATTCAGATTAATCCGGTAGGAAACTCAGTAAGAAAAAGTAATTACCCCTCCCCTCATAGGGGAGGCTGGGTAGGGTCTTCAATCTACTACGATTTTGTTTCCTTCTTTGCGCACGGCGACCTTCTTCATGCGGTTCATCATGTCGAGGGCGGCCTCTATGCCGTTGTTGCGCTCTGTAATGAAGCGCATCTTGTAATGCATGGCCTCTGTATTGCGGAACTCTACCGTCATGTTGAAGTTCTTGCCGATAGCCTCCATGATGTCCTTCAACTCAACGTTATCATAATAGAGATAACCGTCGCGCCAGAACTCATAGGGCTGCACATCGACCTCGTTGAGCGTCAGCTGGTCGTTGAGGAACGACAGTTGCTGTCCGGGCTTCAGTACCACACGCTGGTCGTCGCTGTTGACGACGGGCTTGAGGCTGTTCGACTTGAAGGCGACGCTTCCGCTGACGAGTGTAAGTTCGGCTGCCGTTCCCTGCTCGCTGTTGCCGGTTTTGATGTTGAACTCGGTGCCGAGCACGGTAGTCTCAAAATGTTCAGTCATCACGACGAAGGGATGGCTGGCGTCTTTAGCCACCTTGAAATAGGCCTCGCCCTCGAGCTTGACCACGCGCTGGTCACCCTCGAAGGTGGCGGGGAAGACAAGTCTGGAACCGGGATGCAGATAGACGATGCTGCCGTCGGGCAGGGTGATGTCGGTAGACTTGCCGAAAGGCACGCTGAGCGTCATTTTCTCCAAGTGCTTCTCGTCGGAGAAGATGCGGCGGAAGTCGTCGAGTGAGATGGAGGAGTTCTGCTGGGTGGCGGCGCTGAGCACCAGCTGCTCGCCCTGCTCGTTGGTCAGCGAGATGCCAGCCTGCTCGTTGTCAGCGGTGAAGATAGTACCTTCGGCGGTTGTGCCCACGGAAGGTTTGTGCAAGAACAGCAGCGCACCCACGAAGACGGCGGCAGCTGCCAGGGCATAATATATAAAGGTACGACGCGACCTGGAGCCGTTTGACGGTTTCTTGGAACGCCCCGTGCGGATGTCAGCGGCAGTCTGCTCATGAAGGGCAGAAGCGTGCTGAGCATTGCCTGCATGGAGTTCAGAAGCCTGCTGAGCATTGCCTGCATGAAGCTCAGAAGCCTGTTGCGTATGGTCGTCGTTAAGTTCAGGAGTCTGATGAGTCTCATGGAACATGCGCAGACGCTGCTCCACATCTACCGGCTGCGCCTTGCGCTTGCGGTAGACGGTCTGCACGTCGAGCAGCGTCTGGATATCCTCGGCATCCAGCGTCTCGGCCATTTCGAGCAGGTCTTCTATGTTGCGATAAGTGTAACTCATTGCGTCTCCTTTTTAATACTTATACGACAAACTTGCAATTTAGGTTATGCTTTTAATATTTTTTTTCAGTTCCCGAATCATTTTCAGCGCTTTCACCATGTGCTTCTTCACGGTGCTCATGCTGATGTGCATGTCGTCGGCCACCTCGTGGTATTTCTTTCCGTCGAGGTAGCAGGCCTCCAGAATCTCGCGGGTGGGTGAGGCCAGCATGTTCAGCACCTTATTCACCAGCCGTTCGTTGTCGGCCTGTTCCAGGTAGTGGTTCTCGTCGACATAACGGTTGCTCACCGCTCCGACGAATTCGACATAGTGCTGATGGCGGCTTTGCTTGCGCAGGAAGTCGATGCATTTGTTGCGCACGCTGGCATAGAGATACTGTCTGACCGTCTCTGCCTCAATCTTGGCAAAGTTGCGCCACACGTCCTCGTAAGCAGCACTTACGATGTCGTGGCACTCCTCCTCATCGGCTATATACTGCAGTGCAAAGTAGTATAGCTTTTCGTAGTAGAGGCGGAAAATACGGTCAAAATCGGTTCTCTCAGTCATTGTCGGCTACAAAGTTATAATTTTTTTTCGAAAATTGTTTGCAAATCGTAACCTATTTTTTGTTTTGTTCGTATTAGGGATAAATAATACATCAAAACTTTAATAAATATTTGCTTATGAGAAGAACACTTATTCTAATGCTGCTCTTCGTTGCAACGTTCATGGCGCAGACGGCCTCGGCACAAGTGGCCGACCAAAGCGTCAAGCTCACCATGTCGTTCAACAACGAGCCTCTCTCGCAGGTGTTCCTGCGGCTGGAGTCATCCTCTCCTTATCGGTTCCTGTACACTTACGACGACGTGATCAAGTACAATGTCACAGGAAAGATGCGTAATGCACCCTTCTTCGACATTCTGAAGTTTGTGCTCAAAGACACCCCGCTGGAGTATAGCGTGCAGGGCAAGTTTATCAACATTACCTTGAAAGACGGTTCCAGCCAGGCCAACCCCTCCAAGCAGAACGGCATTCGTTCGGTGGGTGGTTATGTCTTCGACGAGCATAACGAGCCCGTCATTGGTGCGCAGGTGCGTGTTGTCGGCACGAAGATCATTGCTGTGACCGACATCAACGGTGCCTTCACCTTCGACTATCTGGTACCCGCCAACTCGCAGATTCAGGTGTCGTATGTAGGTATGCAGACCACCACTGTGCCTGTGAAGAAAGACATGGTCATCCGCATGAAGTCAGACACCAAGGCCCTGGGCGAGGTCGTTGTCACCGGTATCTTCCGCAAGGCCAAAGAGAGCTATACAGGTTCTGTCAGCGAGATTGGCAAGGAGAAACTTGACATGTATAAAGGCTCCAACCTCCTGCAAACACTGAAGAACATTGATGCCTCCATCAATTTCCCCATCAACAATGTGGCCGGTAGCAACCCCAACGTGCTGCCCAACATTAATATCCGTGGTACGTCGTCGCTGCCCATGAGCGTTGAGGAATTCAACACCAATGCTGCACAGACCGTGAACACCCCGCTCATCATTATGGACGGTTTCGAGATCTCACTGCAAAAGCTGATGGACTACAACGACGATCAGATTGAGTCTATCAACATTCTGAAAGATGCCTCGGCAACGGCTATCTACGGTTCGCGAGGTGCCAACGGCGTCATCGTGATTATCTCGAAACGCCCCAAAGAAGGCAAGCTGCGTGTGCAGGTGAAGGCTGGTCTGAGCCTTGAGCTGCCCGACCTGAATTCTTATCATATGCTCAATGCCAAAGACAAGCTCGAGCTGGAGCGCCTCGTGGGCCTTTATACCAATAAATATAATCCCAGTACCCAGTTGTCTGACGACATCAGCTATTACGAGAAGTATAAACCTGTGGCTGAAGGCACCAACACCGACTGGCTGGCCAAGCCCCTTCGCAACGGCGTGGGTCAGCGCTACAACATCCAACTTGACGGTGGAGCCAATGAGTTCCGTTGGGGTGCCTCTGTGGGATACAACGATATTGCTGGTGCCATGAAAGGTTCAGGCCGTAAGAATATCACGGGCGACCTGACGCTGATGTACTCGATGAAGAACCTCATTTTCCGCAACTATGCCACCGTCACCAGCAACCATGCTCGTGAGAGCAAGTACGGCTCGTTCCAGACTTACGTTGACCAGCAGCCTTACTATGCCCCTTACGATAAAGATGGCAACCTCATCCGTTACTTCTATGTCAATCCGAATAACGGAAGCCACAACTATCCCAACCCTCTCTACGATGTGTCGCTCAACACATTCGACAAGTCAGAGTATTTTGAGTTTATGGACAACTTCTCCATCGAGTGGCTCATCACCCAGGAGCTGCGCTTGCGTGGACAAATAGGTATCTCTACCCATCGCAACACCTCCGACTACTTCTTGCCAGCCGAGCATTCTTACTTCGACAGCAGCGAGTACAATTCAGAGGATGGCGAGATGCGCAAGGGTATGTACACCTATGGCACGGGTAATACCGACTTGTTGTCGGGCAATGTCACTCTCAGCTACTCCAAGACTTTCGCTGACAAGCACCAGGTATACCTCGGCCTCGACTATTCGCTCTCTGAAACGAAGGGCAATATGTACAGCTTTATAGCCGAAGGCTTCACCAACGAAGACCTCTCGCTGCTCACCAATGCCATGCAGTATGCCGAGAACGGTGCTCCTACGGGCAGCAAGACACTTGCCCGCATGATGGGATTCACTGGCAATGTCAACTATACCTACGATAACCGCTATTATGTGGACCTCAGCTATCGTCTCGACGGCAGCTCAAAGTTCGGTAGCGACAAGCGTTTTGCCCCCTTCTGGAGTGCTGGTATCGGTTGGAACCTCCACAATGAGAAATTCATGCAAAATCAGAAACTCTTCAACAACTTGCGTCTGAAAGCCTCTTATGGAGTTACTGGTACGCAGGACTTCACCACCGAGAGCGTCTATACCTCCTATCAGTATGTGGCCGGCCAGCGCTATATGAGTTGGAGTGCCGCCCAGATGATGGGCCTAGGCAACAGTCGCCTCACCTGGCAGAAGACCAAGGAGACCAACTTCGGACTGGAGTTCGGACTGTTTAAGAACCGTATCTCGGGTTCGCTGGATGTTTATTCGAAGATTACGAACAATCTGCTTTCGTCGATGTTCCTGCCATTGTCGACCGGATTCTCTTCGTACACAGCCAATGTTGGTGAGGTGAAGAACACTGGTTTCGAAGCTTCGCTCAATGCCTACATCATTCGCGACTACGACCGCCAGTTCAACTGGTTGATAGGTGGACAGCTGGTCTACAACTGGAACGAGATTACCAAGCTCTCTGATGCCATCAAGACGCAGAACGACAACTACCTTGCGCAGGTGCAAGAGGCAGCCGCCAAGGGTGAGCATACTTTCGACACGGTCAACCTCTTCTATGAGGGCCGTCCACAGAGTGCCATCTACGGTGTGCGTTCAGCCGGTATCGACCCCACCTCGGGTTATGAGATGTTCTACGACCGTAATGGCAATATCACTGGCATCTGGGATGCTGCCGACATGGTTTATTTAGGATGTGGACAACCGCTCTATCGTGGCACTTTCAACAACATGATCATGTGGAAGGGCTTCACCCTCAACATCGCTTTCAGCTACCACTGGGGCGGCAAACTCTATAACACCACGCTGCGCAACCGCGTGGAGGTAAGCCGCACTGAGATAGCCGACCGCAACGTTGACGAGCGCGTGCTCAGTCAGCGCTGGGCCCAACCGGGCGACAACACGTTCTTCCGCAGTTTCGAAGGCAATGTGAACCTCTACAACAACCATGGCACTTCGCGCTATGTGTTTAACGACCGTGCCCTCGAGCTTTCCTCGCTCAGTTTGCAGTATCGCTGGAACAACCAGTGGCTCAAGCAGAACACGGGTCTCGAGTCGGTAGTCTTCGCCGTCAATACCAGCGACCTCTTCTACTGGTCGTCGGTGAAGTATGAGCGTGGTACCAGCTATCCTTACGCCCGCAACGTGCAGGGAACTGTCACCGTGACGTTCTAATTGATAGTTGATAATTATAAATGACAATTAAGAATTGATTATGATGAGTATTTCAAAATACATATACAATAAGAGAGCCCAGGCAGCAGCATGCATGATGGTGCTGGCCTCCACCCCGCTGCTCCTCAGCAGTTGCAGCGACTGGCTCGACGTGCAGCCCGAGACGCAGGTGCGCGAGGAAGTGATGTTCGAGAAGTACAAAGGCTTCCAGGACGCCCTCTCAGGCATTTACCTCTCCATGGCCGACCAAAACATTTACGGCAAGAACCTTACCATGGATATGGTCGAGATGATGGCCTGCTTGTGGAATCCCCCCACCGAAGTGGGCAACCCCACCTACTATTATCTCTACACCCACGACTATAACAAGTCAGAGGCTGCTAGTGTCATCCAGAATATCTACGGGGGACTCTACAACATAGTAGCCCAGGCCAATAACCTCATTGTCCATCTGCAGAGCGACGGCGGCATCATTCCCACTGATCAGGCACGCAATGTCATTGAAGGCGAGGCCTATGCCGTGCGCGCTTTCTGTCAGTTCGACATTCTGCGTCTTTTCGGCCAGATGCCGCAGAATGCCCAGCGCCAGGTTTCACTGCCTTATGCCGAGACTCCCAGCATTGAGGTGCTGCCCACCTATTATGCCTATGGCGACTATGTAAAGAAGCTCGAGGCCGACCTCAATCATGCCGAGCAACTGCTCACCCAGAGTGACCCCGCTGCCAACTACGGTTACGAGACGGTCAGCGACCTCAACGACGATTTCCTCACTAACCGCCGTTACCGCATGAACGTGTGGGCCGTTAAGGCCCTCAAGGCCCGCTTCTACCAGTATATCGGTGATGCCGCTAATGCCTATAAATACGCCAAGGAAGTCATCAATGCGCAAGCCAACGGCAATGTAGTGGTCAACTTAGCCAAGGGCGACCTTGACGGAGTGAGCCTCCGCACTTCGGCGCAAGCAGAGAAAGACATCCTGTACTCATTGCCCAGCGAATGTCTGTTTGCATTGAGCAATCCGCAGATGGCCGACTATGCTGTCAGCACCGTGGGCGGCACCAGCGGACATGTTGTCATCTCCAATGCCGAGTCGCAGAATGGTACACGCCAATCCACTTGCCACCTCACCAGCGACATGCTCAGCCAGCTCTTTGCCGGACAGAACCTCACGGCCAACAACCGTTATCTGAAAGTATGGGAAAAGACCTCGATGGATGTCTATGGCAGTTCTTTCCCCACTATCAAGAAGTATTATTATGACACCTCCTATAGCTTTACAGCCTCTACCATCAAGTCGCTGTTGCAGATTATGCCCCTCATCCGTCTCTCCGAGCTCTATCTCATTGTGATGGAGACTACCACCAACCTTGCCGAGGGCAACGAATTGTATAAGAAGTATATGGAGTCGCATGCCGTCAACATCACCACCGATTTTGAGAGCCTCGAGGCTTTGCGCGCCGAAGTCGTCAATGAGTATCGCCGCGAGTTCATCGGTGAGGGTGTGATGTTCTATGTCTACAAGCGCATGGGCACAGTCAATCCTCTCTGGAGCATCACGCCTATGAGCGATGCCGAGTACATCCTGCCATTGCCATCCACCGAGTATGAGTCCAAGTAACATTTAAGAAAAGTGAAGATTATGAGAAAAAACATATTCAGACAGCTGTCTGTCATTGCCTGGTCGTCAGTCCTCTTGCTGGGCGTTACCTGTATGCTGAGCAGCTGTGAGGAAGACCTTAAGCCATACGATGAGCCCGACGGACTGGGCCGTGTATATTTCCTTTATGGCAACGGAAAAGTAGACGACACCTCGGCCGACTCGCTCGTCAGCTATTCGTTCATCTACCACAACAATGTGCCCTCCGACACCATCTGGCTACGTGTTTGCACGGCAGGTTTCTTGTCGTCTGTCGACCGTTATCTCGAGCTTGAGCAAGTCACCACTGGCGTCAACGATGCCGTCTCGGGCACTCATTTCATGAGTTTCGACGATCCTGCCTACAAGCAGCTGCTTAAGGTGCCAGCCGACAGTCTGCGCTGCAACATTCCGGTCATCGTCTACAACCATCCCTCTCTGCAGAATGGCGATGTCACGCTGAAAGTCAAGCTCAAGGCCACCTCGTCGTTGTTGCTCGGCTACGAGGATTTTCTTACCAAGCGCATCACCATCTCCGCCGTACTGAGCAAGCCTGTCAACTGGAATATACTGTGCGACTGGTATCTGGGCGATTATGGAAAAGTGAAACACCAGTTCATGATTGATGTGTCTGGCGATCCTTGGGACGACGATTATCTGCTCAACGTAGCCCATGTCAACGACTATTCCTATCAAGACTTCTTGCGCTATAAGGCCACCCAGTTCAGCAAGGCCCTTGCCGAGCTTAATGCCCAGCGTGCAGCCCAGGGCCTGGCTCCGTTGGCCGAGGAGAATGGAGCTCAGGTAGTATTCCCATTCTAATCGTAACGTATATCCTTCTAAAAATATGAATAGAATCATGAAGCATCAATTATATCTGTGTCTATTGGTTGCGATGTCATTGCTGGCCTCGTGCATAAGCGACGACTCCACCATCAGTGACGACTCCATCAATATCGCCATTTCGGGCATTGAGTCATCCTACAATGTTGTGTCGTTTACCAACGACAAGCTCGTCATCACGCCTGTGGTCACCTCCAACTTCGCTAGCGACGATCTTACCTACACATGGTCGTACTACGATGTCAACGACAAGCAAGTCTATGGCAAGGAGGTAGAGAAGCACGCCATCCACTTTGTCGATGGCAAGGACATCAACGAGGGGCTTTCGCTCCCCGAGGGCGAATACGTATTCTTCCTCACCGTAACCTCTGCGAGCACAGGTTACAAACAGTTTGCCTCTACCACTGTCTACACTTCGTGTGACATTTCCAAGGGATTCATCGTGCTCAAGGAGAATGGCGACGGAAACACCGACTATGACCTGCTCAATACCAGTAACAACAGTTTTGTGGGCAACGTCATCACCACCATGCAGGGAGAGGCCGTTCCCGGAAAGCCCCGTCATGGCGACTTAATCTATTATTTTGCTTATCAGAATCCCGAAAACGACAGGTGTGTCTACAACAACTGCTACTGCGTCACCACCGAGAGCAATGAGGTGCGCTGGATACGTGTCTCTGACGGCAAGACCGTCATGGATGCCGACAACTGCCACTTCGAGAAAGTGGACGGCGAGATTCCTTACCGCACCGTTCGCGGCTATTTCTCCAGCTATTACCTCACCAGCAACGGTGTGTGGTCGGGCTATACAGGTTCCTACGCCAACATGGGCATTCTTGGTTCGGCTGCCGGAAATGGCGGAAGTACCCACTGTGTCACTGCTGCCGGAGCGTTTTACTCACTGGTCTATTGGGATGAGCAGACGCGTAGCATTGCCATGTCTGACTATAATGGCGGCCATGTGGCAGGTATGAGTATGGTACCAGGCTTTGAGGTAGAGAACACCAACTACGATTGTATCACCTGTGGAAACAACTCCACCATGGGCGAGAACATCTTCTTCATGTTGAAAGACCGTAGCACCGGCAAACTCTACATGTTCTATATCGACTGCTCGATGTGGATGCCCGTCCTCTCTCGCGTCGAGGAACTTGATGCCTCGTCGAACTTCGCCAATGCCAGTTGCTATGCCACATGCTGCTCGCAGGCAACAATTGCTTATGGCGTGTGCAACAACAAACTCTATGCTTACGATCTGGCAGGCACACAGACAGAGCGCGAACTCGCCGTCACAGGCATTCCTTCGGGCGAGACCATCACCTATGTGAGCAACCGTTTCTACAATGGTCTTGGCGCCTTCGATTACCTCATCATTGGCACCCAGTCGGGTAGCAACTATCATGTCTATTGCTACAATATGGTGGGAGGCGAGCCCGTTGGCAGTCCCGAGGTCACCATTAGCGGTGAAGGCATCCTGCATAGTGTCGACTATGTAGAGCCCAGTACGTCGGAATACACCGCTCAAGATGCTTGTCCTGTTCTCGACAAATAGTCACTCTCTCATTCATAAGTTTGCAAACAATGCAGTGTCGGCTCTCCCATATCGGGGAGCCGTTTTTATTTTGTAACCAACCTAAGTGGTAGTTGTAACCAATGTAAGTGGTAGTTGTAACCAATGTAAGTAGTAGTTGTAACCAACGTAAGTGGTAGTTATAACCGTTGCAATTTCGAGAAACACAAACATGGCTGGCTTTTCCTTATTCGTAAAGATGCTTTTTACGATTTGTGAATATGCCTTTTGCGATTCGTAAATATGCCTTTTGCAATTCTTAAACATGCCTTTTACGACTCGCAAAATGCTACTTTTGTGATGCTTTCGTGCAAAGAGGAATGTATAACAACCGAAACTTTCCTTTGAATAATCTTAAGAAATGCAAAAAAGCGGAGCGCAAACGTAACCCTTACGCGCGTGTAAGCGTAATTATTATAGACGAAATAAAAACATCAAATTTGGATAGGATTATGAGAAAAACCGTTTTGACCCTGGTGCTCGCCGCTATCTGTATGCTGGCAGCAGCCCGTCCCGTGAAGTATAATTTGAAGGGAGAGATGCCTTCATCGCTGAACAATGCAAAAGTGATAGTCTACGCGATTGGCAACGACCGTACGCCCGTAGACTCTACCGTGGTGAAAGGCGGTAAATTTGCCCTGAGCGGCACGTGGAAGGAGTTGAGCGTTGCCCAACTGATGGTGAAAAAAGGCAAACTGACCAAGGTGATGCTCTTTGCACTTGAGGATACCCCCGTTGAGTTTACCTACGATGGCGAGAACCTGCATGCCACAGGCGGCAGTCGCACATCGGCCATGAAAGAATACGATCGCATCATGCGTGAGTATGGCAACAAGATGTCGCGCGAGGAACAGGAGAAACTGGTGAAAGAATATCGTGCCGACGGTACCTCAGAGGCTCGCAAGGCGGAGATCATGAAGATGTTCGACGAAGCACGGCGTCCGTTCAACGAGGCAGCCAAGAAATTCCTGAAAGAGAACAACGGCAATATCGTAGGCGGCTTCTACTATTCACGTCTTTACAATCTGCTCAGCAAGGAAGAAGACAATCAGTTGATGGCCACAGCAGGCGAAGAATTCCTGAGTTACCCCACGGTGAAGAGCATGCTGCAACAGCGAGAGGCTGCCAAGCGCCAGGAGGTAGGACAGAAGTTCACCGACTTCGAGATGGCCGACAAGGATGGCAAGATGCACAAGTTGTCGGAATATATTGGCGAGGGCAAATATGTGCTGCTCGACTTCTGGGCCTCATGGTGCGGTCCCTGCCGTGCTGAGATGCCTAACGTGAAGGCTGCCTATGCCAAATATCACGAGAAGGGATTCGACATCGTGGGTGTGTCGCTCGACTCGAAGCGCGAGGCCTGGCTGAAGGCCATCGACGACATGCAGCTGCCCTGGCACCACCTGAGCGACCTGAAGTACTGGGACTGTGCCGCCTCGAAGCTGTACGGCGTGAACGGCATTCCCTGCACACTGCTCATTGGTCCTAACGGCAAGATCATTGCACGTAACCTGCGTGGCGAGGCACTGGGCGACAAACTGGCCGACGAGTTTGGCATGACGGCACCGGGCAAGGGTGTGAACTTCAACGACGGCAAGACCTTCAGCGAGGTTCTGGCGCTGGCCAAGAAAGAGGGCAAGCCCGTGTTCGTGGACTGCTACACCTCGTGGTGCGGTCCCTGCAAGATGATGGCCAACAAGGAGTTCCCTAAGAAGGAGGCCGGCGACTACTTCAACAAGAAGTTTGTGTGCTGGAAGGTGGACATGGAGAAGGGCGAGGGCGTAGGACTGGCCAAGCGCTACGACGTGAATGCCTTCCCAACCTTCCTCATCCTCGACGCTGACGGCAACCTGACGGGCCGCTGCGTGGGTGCCGCCGGCATCACCGACTTCATCAAGAAGGTGGAGGACGCCATGAAGGAAGAGAAGGGTCTGGCCTGGTATCAGAAGGAATATAACAAGGGCAACCGCGACCAGAAGTTCCTGACGGACTATCTGAAGGTGCTTGACGACAACTATATGCGCGGTGAGATGAAGAATGTGTCCACTGCCCTGCTCGAGGGTAAGAGTGCCGCCCAGATTGCCGCCAGCAAAGACCTCTACGCCGCCTTCGAGAAGGGCAGCTACGGCATCGACGACGACTTGTTCCTGGCCATGTATAAGGAGCGTGCCACGGTGGCCGCCAACCAGGGCGAGAAGGCCATGCAGGCGCTGGACCGCACATGGAAGAACGGCGGACTGCGCTGCATGAGCTTCGACGGCAAGACCTACAAGGGCTTCGACAAGAATAAGTTCAAGGCCTTCAAGCAGAAGATGAAGGAATATGGCGTTCCCGACGCCGAGAAGATTGCCGAGGATGTGCTCTGCGACAATGCCAGCTATGCCAAGGACTATGCCACCATGATGAAATACCTGAAGAAGAGTGTGCAGCAGGGCGACGTGGAAGACATGCAGCTGCAGTACAAGCTGGAGCAGGTGGTCGAGGACAAGCCTCAGGACAAGAAGCTGATGGGCGAGGTGGCCAAGCTGGCCAACATGCGCATCGCTCAGTTGAAGCAGAAGGACACCAGCGGCGAGCGTAAGTTTAAGATGGACGGCAAGGAAATCACCGTCACCGAGTTCATGATCCAGAAGTATCAGGAGATGATTAAATAATGCATAATTCATAATTCATAATGCATAATAAGAAGGATTATTGTTAATTAGTTAAAAAAATAAGGGCGGAGGCATAACCTTCGTCCTTATTTGTTCGTATTAGGGAAAACAAGACAAAAAAGTAACGACTTAATACGGATAATCCTATGAGAAAACGATTGATTCTACTAGCAATGACAGCCATCAGTACGTTGGCAGCGGTGGCTCAGGGTGTTACCTTTGTCGACAAACAGCTCGACGAGGCACTGGCCTTGGCGAAGAAACAAGGGAAGATGGTGTTTGTCGACTGCTACGGCACCTACTGTCCGCCCTGCAAGAAGATGCTGGTGGAGGAATTTCCCAAGAAAGAGATGGGCGACTACCTGAACAAGGGGTTCGTCTCGGTGAAGTACAACCTCGACAAAGAGCCTTACAAAGTGCTGGCCAAGCGCTGGGAGGTGAGTATGTATCCCACGTTCGTGTTCCTGAACAGCGACGGCGAACTGCTCTACCGCATGGTGGGTTTCCGCGAGGCCGACAAGTTTATTGCCGAGGCGAAGCAGGGTATTGCGGACAATACCATCGGCAAACTGGAGAAGCAGTATGAGGGCGGCGACCGCTCCTACGCCTTCTTGATGACCTATCTGAAAGAGCTGGAGCGCATGAAGAAACGCACGGCTGCCAGCAAGATAGCACACGAGATGCTGAGCCTGCCCACCACCGACATCACCACCGACAAGGAGGCTTTCGGGGTGTTCTGCAGCTATATTGACAATCCCTACGACGAACTCTTCCTGAAGGCCCACAAACAAGTGGAGACACTCGTGGCCGCCTACGGCGAGCAAGCCCGAGAGAAGATTGACAGGGTGTGGATGGACTACGCCGGTCACTTCGGTCTGGTGGAGAACGGCGAGTTTAAGGGCTACGACTGGGACAAGGTGAAGGAGTATGTGGCATTCATGAGGCAGCACGGCGCCAAGAACCCCGAAAAGGTGGAGAAGACGCTGAGGGATTCGTGGAAGCAGTACCAGGAGTTTATGGAAAAACAAAAACAGGAGAAGCCATGAAAAAGATGCTGATGACGATGCTCTGCCTGCTGATGGCGCTGGGCATGGGAGCCAAGAACGACGATGTGCAACTGAAAGTCATCGTGAAAGGATATGAGGGCGGCTATGTGATGCTGGCACACGGGCATGACTACGACACACTACGGGCCGACAAGAAGGGGCGCTTCGACCTGCGCCGCCACATGGAACGGCCCGCACTGCTGATGCTGGTGGTCGACCAGTTGCGCAGCGGTGGTGGCAATCCACTCACCGGCCGGAGCATGGTTTCACCAATGGCTCATGGTATATGGAGGGACTGAAGCGCAACTTCACCAGTCAGCAGATGATCAACGCACTGGCTTCCGACTTCGTGGGTTCATACATCCAGCGGGCTCCCAAAGACCTCAGTGAGACTTGGGAAGCCTACTGCAAGACATGCATCGACAAGGGACAGATAGCGAAGCTGCAGGCGAAATACGACAAGTTCAACCCCGGCAAGGACACTCCCGACTTCGAGACCACAGGCTATGAGGACGGCAAGACGTACACGCTGAAGGACTTCCGCGGCAAGGCCCTGATGATAGACTGCTGGGCCACATGGTGCGGACCGTGCATGGCCGAGATGCCTTATTATGCCAAGGTGGTGGAGCACTTCAAGAACGACAACCGCATAGAGTTCATCGCCATTTCGTTCGACAGCGACAAGAAACGGCTGGAGAAGGAACTGAAGGAGAATGCTCATCCGTGGCGGCAGTTCTGGTGCAAAGACGCCTTTAAGTCTCAACTCGCCAAAGGATATGGCTTCAACGGCATTCCCCGCTTTATCTTCATCGACAAAAACGGCAAACTGATTGCCGGCGATGCTCCCAAGCCATCGTCAGAGAATATCATCGAGTATATTGAGAGCAAGCTAGCACTAAGTGACAAGTGAGAAGTGAGAAGTGATAAGTTTTTAGGAGTGTAGAGTTTTAGGAGTGTAGGAGTGTGGGAGTGTAGGAGTGTAGACAATACTCCGCCTCTTGCACTCCTGCTTCTTTAAGTGAAAAGTGACAAGTTTTTAGGAGTATGGGAGTTTAGGAGTTTGGACAATACCAAAGGTAATCATACCTCTCGGCTCTCAACTCTCAGCTCTCAACTCGTTAGGTAATCATACCTCTCCGTTCTCAACTCTCAGTTCTCAACTAAGAATACTTTTCACCTATTTTCCGCTGTTTCCAAAGTTCTAGCGAGTTGACGATGTTCTGCCAGAGGATGTAGCAACCCGGACCTACCGACGAGAGGGGCGACAGATAGGTGTAGGCAATCCAGATGGCAAAAGCCGTGTTCTTTTGTCCGCTGGCCTGACCGGCATCTACCGTGCAACCATAATGGCGGCCTATCAGACGGCCCACCACAAACAACACGATGCAGAAGAGCAGCGACAAAAGGGCTATCATGAGCAGGAACCACACACTGGTCTGCGCATGACAGATATGCTTGACCGTGGTGCCGGTGACAATGGTCAGCGAACAGCCCCACAGATAGAACGACAGGTCGCGGATGCTGATGATCTTTTGGTGAAGACGGTGCATGAAGTGCTTCACGATATAGGCCAGCACCATGGGCATGACGAGCACCATGCACACCTTATATAATATCTGCAGGAACGACTGCCAGAAGGTCATCGTCACATCGGGGTCGACCATCGGGAAACAAAGCGGCACCAACAGGGCCGTGATGAAGTTGGTCATAAACGTGTAGGTGGTGATCGACTCCAGGTTGCCTCCCAACTTGCTGGTCACCACGGCTGCCGCCGTAGCACAGGGGGCGATGACACAGGTGAGGGCGCTCTCCATCAGAATGAGATCGTTGCCCTGCAAATGGAAATAAAGAATCACGGCCACGATCAACGCCACAGTAAGAAGCTGCACCAGTATGTTCCATCCATGCCACGCCACAGGACGCATCTTGTGGAAATCCACTTTGCAGAAGGTCACAAACAGCACCAGGAACATGAACCACGGCAGAATGAGTTCGAATATCGGGTCGAAGAAAACAGCTGCCTCCTCCAGCGCCGGCGTATAGGCAAAGAGCAAATACATCAGCGTACCAAACAGCATGGACACGGGCAGCGTCCAATCCCTGAGGAACTTCAGAACGGATTTCATCGACTTACATAAAGAAAGCGTAAGGAGCAAGAACCGACATGCTCCCTACGCTCTGATTGTTTTTTAGAAGAACAACATCCGCTCTACCCAGTAGCAGAGGATACCGGCCAGATAGCCCACGAATGCTATCCATGTGATTCTCTTCATATACCAACCGAAGGTAATCTTCTCGAGGCCCATGACCACCACACCGGCGGCAGAGCCGATGATGAGCATCGAACCGCCCACACCGGCACAGTAGGCCAGCAACTGCCAGAAGATTCCGTCGACGGCCATGGCACCCTCGGCAGCCACGGGATACATACCCATGCAGCCAGCCACCAGCGGCACATTGTCGACAATCGACGAGAGCATACCGATGATGCCGTTGATGAGATAGTAGTTGCCCGAGAAGGCCTCGTTCAGACCCTCGCCCATCGCCGTGAGCACACCAATCTCCTGCAAGACGGCCACTGCCATCAGAATGCCCAGGAAGAACATGATGGTAGAGAGGTCGATCTTCGAGAGGATATCGCTCACACGCTTGGCCATGGTGTCGTCCTCAGAGGTGTTGTAATGGAATATCTCGGTAACGGTCCACAGCACACCCAGCACCAGCAGGATGCCCATGAACGGAGGCAGATGGGTGATGGTCTTGAAGATAGGCACGAACACCAGACCGCCCACACCCAGCCAGAAGATAATGTTGCGCTGCTTCTGGGTGAACTGGCTCACGGAAGCCTTCGGCAGGTTCTGTGCCTTGTCGAACTTGCCGCTGAGCGAGTACTGAAGGATGAAGGCAGGCACCACCATCGAGACAAGCGACGGAATGAAGATCTCGGTCAGCACGCCCTGAGTGGTAATGACGCCCTTGATCCACAGCATGATGGTCGTCACGTCGCCAATGGGCGAGAATGCACCACCCGAGTTGGCTGAAATAATGATCAATGCAGCATATATCAAACGGTCCTCACGGCTCTGCACCAGCTTGCGCAGCACCATGATCATCACGATGGAGGTGGTGAGGTTGTCGAGAATGGCCGAAAGGAAGAAGGTCATGAAAGCCACACGCCACATGAGCTTGCGCTTAGAGCGTGTCTTCAAGGCATCGCGCACGAAGTTGAAACCGCCGTTCGAGTCGACAATCTCGACGATGGTCATCGCACCCATCAGGAAGAACAGCGTACCGGCAGCATCGCCCAGATGATGCTCTATCACCTCGCTAATATGATGGAGCAAACCGTCGGCAGCCACATCAGGATAATAAGCGCCAGGCCCCATCATCAACAGCGTCCAGCAAATCACACACATCAGCAGCGCAATGGCTGCCTTGTTAATCTTTGTCAGGCTCTCAAGGGCTATGCACAGATAACCAAACACGAAAGCCACAACAATGGCAATGGTTAATGTTGACATTTTTTGATAATAATATTAGATTGTTCTTAAATTTGGGTGCAAAGGTACAAAATATTTGATAATTCGCCATTGTTATTCAGGAATTATTTCGCCCATCGGTAAATACACACGGCAGGGCATTCGAAAAAACTCAAATGGAAGTTTGGTGCTTTGCCCACTTTATCGTATCTTTGCAGCTATGAACAACGAAATGACAACAGAGAAATGGTGCGAGAATGTCATCATCGCAGATGGTGACTATATAGACAAGGTGGCTTTCCACCTCATTGTCAACTTCGAGCGTATGATAGGCCGCCGCATCCCACAGGCCGACATGGCACGATGGATTGACTGTGTGGCGCTCGACGGCGGACTGAAGCCTTTGGAGCAAACTGCCGACAGTCAGACCGGCACACCCGCCAGACAGATATCCGTCGTCTTTATTCACGACAAGAAGTCGGCGAAGCTGGAGAACTTCATGCCGGGCCACTATGCCGACGAGCTGCACTTGAAAGCCTTCAGCGATGCGCTGGGCGAGTTTATGATGTCGGCCTTCCCCGTGGAGGAGAGTGTGGTCAGCAAGCGCGACTTCTTCACCGATGTCACCCGTACCATCTGCAACCTGCAGGAGGTCAAGCGCGTGATGATCATCCCCGATGCAGAGACGATGTACGAAGACGTGCGCCAGGCTTTGAAGGACGTCGACGACGAGAAGCGCATCACCGTCTTCGCCATGCAGCCCATGCCAGGAGGCAATTTCCGACAGGAAATACTCGGATACTCACTCATGCAAGCCCTGGGCATTCGCGGCGACGAACTGGGATAAACAGCGACACCTGACGGAGCAGGTATGGAAATCTCCAAAAAAGAATAAATAACAACAGAAATTTGGCATTTACGGAATTATTCACTACCTTTGCCCAAGAAGTGAGGCAAGGGTATGTTCCCTGCCAGCCGAAAGATAGAAAAAACACTTAAACACAAGAAAATGAGCAGAATATTGATGATTGGCGCCGGGGGCGTCGCAACGGTAGCAGCGTTCAAGATTGTGCAGAATGCTGACGTGTTCACGGAGTTTATGATTGCCAGCCGTCGCAAGGCGAAATGCGACCAACTGGTGGAGGCCATCCACCAGAAAGGCTACGACATGCCCATCAAGACGGCACAGGTGGATGCCGACGACGTGGAGCAGCTGAAGGCACTCTTCTCCGACTACAAACCCGAACTGGTGATCAACCTTGCCCTGCCCTATCAGGACCTGACCATCATGGAGGCTTGTCTGGCTTGCGGATGCAACTATCTCGACACGGCCAACTATGAGCCAAAAGACGAGGCTCACTTCGAGTACTCATGGCAGTGGGCTTACCGCGAGCGCTTCGAGAAAGCCGGTCTGACAGCCATTCTGGGATGCGGCTTCGACCCGGGCGTGACCAGCATCTTCACAGCCTATGCCGCCAAGCACCACTTCAAGGAGATTCAGTATCTCGACATCGTAGACTGTAATGCCGGCGACCACCACAAGGCTTTCGCCACCAACTTCAACCCGGAAATCAACATCCGCGAGATCACCCAGAAGGGCCTCTACTGGGAAGACGGCAAGTGGGTGGAGACCGAGCCGCTGGAGATTCACAAGGACCTGACCTACCCCAACATCGGCCCGCGCGACAGCTATCTGCTGCACCACGAGGAGATTGAGTCGCTCGTCATTAACTATCCAACTATTAAGCGCGCCCGCTTCTGGATGACCTTCGGCCAGCAGTACCTGAAGCACCTTGAAGTGATTCAGAACATCGGCATGAGCCGCATCGACGAGGTAGTCTATGAGGCTCCGCTCGCTGATGGCACCGGCACTGCTCGTGTGAAAATCGTGCCGCTGCAGTTCCTCAAGGCCGTGTTGCCCAACCCGCAAGACCTTGGCGAAAACTACGAGGGTGAAACCTCCATCGGCTGCCGCATCCGTGGTATCGGCAACGATGGTCAGGAGCACACCTACTACGTCTACAACAACTGCTCGCACCGCGCCGCTTACGAGGAGACGGGCATGCAGGGTGTTTCCTACACCACCGGTGTGCCGGCCATGATTGGTGCAATGATGTTCTGCAAGGGCATCTGGAAGAAGCCGGGTGTCTTCAACGTCGAAGAGTTCGATCCCGATCCGTTCATGGAACAGCTCAACAAGCAGGGTCTGCCCTGGCACGAAATCCACGATGGCGACTTGGAATTGTAATAATCTGATACATATTAACACAAAGGTGGGCGAAGGTTTGTTCCTTCGCCCACCTTTTGCTTTTGCCCTCCGACTATTTGTCATTCTTTGGGATCTCCATGATCTTCAGTAGTTCAGCGCGATAGCCGTTAGGGTCGAAACTCAGTCCTTGTTTCACCAGCTTCTTCGCCATCTCGATGCTGGCATCACCCTTGTAGGGCGAATCGCGTAGAATCATTCCGTAGGCGGCTACGCCGGCAGCGAAGTAGAAGTCGTCGGGACGTTCGTACTTTTCGAAGATTCTTCCCGCATCCATCTTCAGTTGCAGTGGGCGGCTAGGGCCGTCGAGCGTCTTCTTGTAGCGAAAGTCAAAGGTGAAGAAAGATTGGTTGGCAAATCCTTCCGGTTTGTCGTCCTTGAGCACGATCTCGTAAAGAGCGGTGATGGTCTGTCCGGCGCCAATCTCGCCTGCGTCCTTTTTGTCGTTCTCGAAGTCTTCTTTGCTCATCACTCGGTTTTCGTAACCGATGAGGCGATATTCGCTGACTACATCAGGGTTGAAACTCACCTGACACTTGGAATCGTTGGCCACACTGACAAACTGGTTGCGCTCGTGTACGAAGACCTTCATCATCTCGTTCTCGCAGTCGATGTAGTGATAGGTGCCGTTGCCCGAATTACTGATCTTTTCCATCATGGCATCGTTGAGATTGCCTAACCCAAAGCCCAGACAGGTCATATAGATGCCTTTGCGGGCGTAGCTCTCTACCATCTCCACCAGTTCATCCGTGTTGGTAACACCCACGTTGAAGTCGCCGTCGGTGCCCATGACGACCCGGTTGTTGCATTTGGGGTCGTAATTCGCCAAAGCCTCTTCGTAGGCCATCTTCAACGCCTTACCGCCTGCTGTGCATCCATCGGCGTTCAGCTTGCTGATAGCCTTCTTGATTTTATCTGCATTACGGACAGACGTCGATTCCAACAGCTTTTTCACCTCTCCGCTATAGGTGATGAGTGAGATGCGGTCATCGGGATTCAGTTGGTAGAGCAATTCCGTCAGTCCTCTCTTCAACAAATCCAGTTTGTCGCTGCTGGCCATCGAACCTGACACATCGACGAGAAACACGAAGTTGGCGCGCGGCATTTCGGAAGTAGTCAGCTCTCTTCCTTTGATGCCCAACCGCAGCAGATGATGATTAGGGTTCCAGGGGCAGTCGCCCACCTCGGCATTGATAGCCACGCTTTCATCACCCTTCGGCGATGCGTAGTTGAATGTGAAATAGTTCAAGAACTCCTCGATGCGCACGCTGGCAGGTGCTATGTTATAGCCGTCAGCCAGATGGCGTCGCATGATGGCATACGAGGCTCCGTCGGCATCGACGGAGAAGGTGGAAACGGGCTCTTTCGATGTCTTCACAAATGGGTTGTCGGTAAAGTCTTCAAACTTGTCGCCCCCGGCTTCCGGCATTTCTATCATGTCGTTATCAGCTAAAGAGTACAATTTGTAACCCTCGTATGAAACATCCTCGCCTGCAGTCGAGCAACCCACGACACACAGGCTCATGGCGGCCAGGCCAACACTTAGAAAATTCTTTCTCATTGTTCTCATTGTTTTTGTTGTTTAACGTATTGTGTTCTGTCATGAAAACAGCCGAAGACGGCAAATCTTGCATGTGTGCAGATTAAAAAGTGTTAATGAAACTGAACCTGTGATGACAAGAAAAAATATATGAGAAATAATTTTGCAGGACCATAGAATTATTGTATCTTTGCAGGAGGTTTAACTATCAAAATACAGAGAAATATGGCAAAGAAAGAAACTGAAGGCGAGCTGATGAATCCCATGGCAGAGAAGCTGAAAGCCCTGCAGGCTGCCATGTCGAAAATAGAAAAAGACTTTGGTAAAGGTAGCATCATGAAACTGGGCGACGAGAACGTTGAAAACGTTGAGGTGATTCCTACCGGTAGTATCGCCCTGAATGCCGCACTCGGCGTGGGAGGATATCCCAAAGGACGCATCATCGAAATCTACGGACCTGAGTCGTCGGGAAAGACCACACTGGCTATTCACGCCATTGCAGAAGCCCAGAAGGCTGGCGGCATTGCAGCATTCATCGATGCCGAGCATGCTTTCGACCGCTTCTATGCCGAGAAACTGGGCGTAGACGTGAACAACCTCTACATTGCTCAACCCGACAATGGTGAGCAGGCTCTGGAGATTGCCGACCAACTGATTCGCTCGAGCGCAGTAGATATTGTGGTGGTCGACTCGGTAGCCGCACTCACTCCCAAGAAAGAGATTGAGGGCGACATGGGCGACTCGGCTGTGGGACTCCAAGCACGTCTGATGAGCCAGGCACTGCGCAAACTGACGGGTACCATCTCGAAGACCAACACCACTTGTATCTTTATCAACCAGTTGCGCGAGAAGATTGGCATCATGTTTGGCAACCCCGAGACAACCACCGGCGGTAATGCCCTGAAATTCTATGCTTCGGTGCGCCTCGACATCCGCAAGGTGACCGCCATTAAAGACGGCGACCAGGTGATAGGCAATCAGGTGCGCGTAAAGGTGGTGAAGAACAAAGTGGCACCTCCCTTCCGCAAGGCGGAATTCGAGATTACCTTCGGCGAAGGCATCTCGAAGGTCGGCGAGATTGTTGACCTGGGCGTGGAATACGGCATCATTCAGAAGAGCGGCTCGTGGTTCAGCTACGAGGGTTCTAAGCTGGCACAAGGCCGCGATGCCACCAAATCGCTGCTCAAGGACAATCCCGAGCTCTGCGAGGAACTGGAAGCCAAGATCATGGCTGCCATCGCCGACAAGTAAGGAAATCGCCAGAAAGGACTGAAGATAAAAAAAGAAAATAATAAGCAAGAGATTACTCAAGCCGCCACAAGCAGCTTGGGTAATCTTTTCTTTTTGTGCTCCTTTTCAGCCACTTCCACACACTGACATCTTGTCACACTCTGACAATCTTTTCCACCATTGGCACGCCATTTGTTGTTTCCTCAGCGGATTGCAATGCGCAACAACCAACAAAACATCAAAGAAATAACAAAAAAATAAAAAATAAGATTATGGGAAAGATTATTGGAATCGATTTAGGAACTACCAACAGCTGCGTTGCCGTATTCGAGGGTAACGAGCCTGTAGTGATTGCTAACAGTGAAGGAAAGCGCACTACTCCTTCTGTAGTGGGCTTCGTGAAAGACGGTGAGCGCAAAGTAGGTGACCCTGCCAAGCGACAGGCTATCACCAACCCGAAGAACACCGTTTACTCCATCAAGCGTTTCATGGGTGAGACCTACGCCCAGGCTGAGAAAGAGGCCACACGTGTGCCTTTCACAGTGGTCAACGAGGGTGGTTACCCACGTGTTGACATCAACGGACGCAAATACACTCCGCAGGAGATTTCGGCCATGGTGCTTCAGAAAATGAAGAAGACCGCTGAGGATTACCTCGGACAAGAGGTGACCGATGCCGTGATTACCGTTCCTGCTTACTTCAGCGACTCACAGCGTCAGGCCACCAAGGAAGCCGGACAGATTGCAGGACTCAACGTTCAGCGTATTGTCAACGAGCCTACTGCTGCCGCATTGGCATACGGTGTTGACAAGGCCAACAAGGATATGAAGATTGCCGTGTTCGACCTCGGTGGTGGTACGTTCGATATCTCTATCCTTGAGTTTGGCGGTGGTGTGTTCGAAGTGCTTTCTACCAATGGTGATACACACCTGGGCGGTGACGACTTCGACCAGGTCATTATCGACTGGCTGGTAAATGGCTTCAAGGCCGACGAAGGCATCGACCTCTCACGCGACCCGATGGCTATGCAGCGCCTGAAAGAGGCTGCCGAGAAAGCTAAGATTGAACTCTCGTCAACCACATCTACAGAAATCAACCTGCCGTACATCTCGGCAGAGGGCGGTGTGCCTAAGCACTTGGTGAAGACACTCACACGCTCGCAGTTCGAGCAGCTGGCTCACGACCTCATCCAGGCATGTCTGGTTCCTTGTCAGAACGCCATCCGCGATGCAAAATTGTCTACTAGCGACATCGACGAGGTTATCCTCGTGGGCGGCTCAAGCCGTATTCCTGCTGTGCAGACACTCGTAAAGAACTACTTCGGCAAAGAGCCTTCTAAGGGTGTGAACCCCGACGAGGTGGTGGCCGTAGGAGCCAGCATCCAGGGAGCTATCCTGAACAAGGAAGGCGGCGTAGGCGACATCGTTCTGCTCGACGTAACCCCGCTGACACTGGGTATCGAGACTCTCGGCGGTGTAATGACCAAACTGATTGAGGCCAACACCACAATCCCTTGCAAGAAAACTGAGACTTTCTCAACAGCCGTTGACAACCAGACCGCAGTAACCATTCACGTGCTGCAGGGCGAGCGTCCTATGGCTGCTCAGAACAAGTCCATCGGACAGTTCAACCTCGAAGGCATTGCCCCCGCACGCCGCGGAGTTCCGCAGATTGAGGTAACCTTCGATATCGATGCCAACGGTATTCTGAATGTCAGCGCCAAGGACAAGGCCACAGGCAAGGAGCAGCGCATCCGCATCGAGGCCAGCAGCGGTCTGAGCGAGGACGAGATCAACCGCATGAAGGCAGAGGCAGAGGCTAATGCGGAAGCCGACAAGAAAGAACGCGAGCGCATCGACAAGATGAACCAGGCCGACTCGATGATCTTCAGCACAGAGAACTTCCTGAAGGACAATGGCGACAAGATTCCTGCCGACCAGAAACCGGGTATTGAGAGTGCCCTGCAGACCTTGAAAGACGCTCATAAGAGCGGTGACATCACTGCCATCGACAACGCCATCAACAACCTCAACCAGGTCATGCAGGCCGCATCTGCTCAGATGTACCAGCAGGCAGGTGCCCAGGCCGGTCCTGGTGCCGGAGCAGGCTTCAATGGCGGTGCTCAGGGCGAACAAGGTTTCCAAGGCGGACAGCAACCCCATTCGAACCCCAACGACGACGTACAGGACGCCGACTTTGAGGAGGTGAAGTAAGCTTGATAAGCAAATAACAAGCAATTATAGAAATCCCGTATAACTCAAGTAGTTATGCGGGATTTGCTTTTAGTTAAACTTTGTAATTTTCTGCCACTTTTCGGATTTTTACCGTATATTTGCACCAAATCGTTAACGCGACACTTTGGTCGGTGATGTTCAACAAACAGTAGTAACACCTTATTATATATAACATTTATGGCTCAGGCAAAATACGAGATTCGAAGGAAATGTCCTATCTGTGGTGCAGTATTCCAGATACGCACCATCGATTCTGTGTATTGTTCCAAACACTGCTCAGATGTTGCCTACAAGAGGAAGAAGGACAGAGAGGCAAAAGAAGCAAAGTATGAACAGCTGGCTAAGGAGATTCCAGACATCAGAGAGTTCCTTTCTGTTCAAGAGGCCGTTGCCGTTTATTGCGTTGAACGAGACACCTTGTATCGCGAGATTCGTAAAGGCAAGATTCCTGCTGTCAATCTTGGCACAAAACGACTAAGATTGAACCGTGCCGACCTTGAACAGCGTTACCCAAGAAGAAAAAAGGTAAGGAAAGCAGCTCAGAAGCCCATTCCTAAGACCTATAATATGGAACCTGAGAACTGCTATACCATCGGAGAAATCTCGAAGAAGTTCAGAATTCATGATTCATCCGTATGGGCGCATATACGCAAGTTCTCCATCCCTACCCGACAGATAGGAAACTATGTTTACGCTCCAAAATCAGAAATCGACAAACTCTATAAATCTATCAAGTTATGAAGACTCCAATGAAGCGCACGGTATTCAAGGTAATACTCCGCAAATCCGAATACAAAGAGCAGTGGTCATTGCTCATTGAAAGTTTTCCTGTCTTTGAGCCTGGCAAGGATAAGCCTTTACGCAAACATGAACCACTTGGGCGGTTTATAACTACTCCTATCTTTGATAAGAATAGTTCTGGTAGGACATTGGCCGATGGTAAAGCCTACTATCGCCCCAAGCGTGATGCCAATGGAATCATCCTGTGCCGTTCACAAAAGGACCAAGAGGCATGTATCTTTGCCGATAAGGTTCGTGACCTTCGCCAGCACGAATACGATAATCAGTCATTGTACACAGATAGTGAGGCTGAACAAGCAGCTCAAAACGAAAGAGCAAAGTGTGACTTTATCAAGTACTTTGATGAGTTGAAGGAGAAGCGCCACAGGAATAGTTCTAAGTCAATTCAAGTAAACTGGAGCCGAGAGCTGGCATTGATGAAACTATACACAGGCAACAAACCTCTTCCATTTGGCAGCATAGACCTAACGCTGATTGAAGATTATCGGGATTATCTCCTCAATGCTCCTAAGGGCGGAAGTAAGTCTGGTACCATATCGGCAAATACCGCTTCTACCTATTTCTCCATCTTCAAGGCTGGACTTCATCAAGCATTCATTGATGGCTACCTCAATGTTGACCTTGCAGCCAAAGTGAAGAACATATCTTACGAGGAAAGCCAACGTGAGTACCTCACATTGGAGGAACTCAACCAACTTGCCTCTACCCCATGCGAGAGTGACATCCTTAGGAGAGCAGCACTTTTCTCCGCTTTGACGGGACTGCGCCACTGTGATATCAAGCAGTTGAAATGGCGTGATGTGGTGAAAGACGAGGGGCACTATCGACTTCTTTTCACCCAGCAGAAGACTAAAGGTGTAGAGTACATGCCGATTTCTGACCAAGCCTATTTGCTATGTGGTGAACGAGGCGATGCAGACCGACTTGTTTTTGAAGGTTTGCAGGATCCGTCATGGATTAACCGACCTGTCAAGAAATGGATTGAGGCATCTGGTATCACGAAGCACATAACTTTCCACTGTTTCCGCCATACCTATGCGACATTGCAACTTACCAATGGCACAGACATCTATACCGTCAGCAAGATGCTTGGCCATAGAAAGGTGACCACAACACAGATATACGCTAAGATTGTCGATGAGAAGAAAGAAGCCGCTGCTGATGCAATCCGCATTTTCCTCTCAAACGACCAGATCAAGTCTCCCGACGGTTCCAATCATCAGTAGAAATCATAACGCTATAGCAAGTCGATTTTCATAGCGACTTTCACGTCATTTTTCAAGAAGCCATTCACATTCACGTGTGAGTGGCTTCTTTCGTTTTTACCCTTTTTTCTATCCAAAAAAATGATGATTTGATGGTGATTCAAATCACCACGAAATCACCATAAAATTATTTCTCTTTTATTTGGTTATTTATTGTGTCTGACTATCAGTGAGTTACATGAATTAAGCGAATATAAAAATGATGGACTTATGGTGGACAGAATCATGCCGAAATCACCATTGCTTTTAACGATACTTTTGCAGTCGCTTTCTTACCAAAGAGAGTGACTGTAGCATATCGCTGCAGCCAACTTTAACACAATTCTATAATGAATAATGATGTTCTTTCATTCGATGCAATGCCACAAATGGTGGCTACCATCCTCAAGAAGTTGGAGACGCTTGAACATAAGTTCGACGCTCTGCAGTCAAACAACAATGTAGAGGCTGATGCCTGGTTCTCTCTGCAAGACCTATGCAATTACCTCCCTAACCATCCTGCCGAACAGACTGTTTACGGTTGGACAAGTAATCGCACCATTCCTTATCATAAGAATGGTAAGAGTATCATTTTCCGTAAATCGGAAATTGACAACTGGTTAATGCAGACCTCTCGTAAGTCTGTCAATGACATCTACGATGAAGCGCGTGCATACGTAGCAAACAGCTCTATGAGACGAGGAATGTAATATGACGTACATTGATTACATGAATCAGTTCTGGCGTGCTTCAGCTATGGAGTACATGTCCACCAGCGAGGTTGCACTCTACGCTTTCATAGTGAACGAGTGCAACCAACACCGCTGGAACATGCCAGTGCCATGCTCTACGGTACGGATCTGCGAGATGCTTCACATGTCCAAACAGACACTTTGCACCGCTCGTAAGAATCTTGCCAAGCGTGGACTTATCTCTTTTACTGAAGGCAAATCACGCCATGTACCGTCCAAATATTCACTACTAATTTGGACGGATAACTTGACGGTAGAGTTGACGGATGGATTGACGGCAGACTTTACCCCTTTAAAAGATAAAGAGAAAGATAATTTTAATAAAAAGGATTCTGTCACAATTTTAAGCAATGGAAAAGAAACTCACAATCGACGTAGAGGCATTAAAGAAATCTCTACTACAGCGTCGCCCTATGAAGGCTCGTTTTAAGTTGCCCATGTCTGAAGACGAGGCGTATGCCTATCTGTTAGCTGCAATGATGGCTGAGGTGGAATATCGCCACCGTAGCTTCTGTACTAGCGAGGATATGGAGAATCAACTTCATGAGATAGCTCATTGGCTTACCTCGTCATCACCCAAATTCGGTATGCTACTATGCGGTGGTTGCGGTAATGGCAAGAGCACTATGCTCAAAGCATTCCAACAGTTGCTTAACAATCTGCGTATTCCGAAATCATTCAACGATGGCACATACGGAATCCAGATAGTGGATGCCAAGTACATTGCATACCTGTGCAAGAACAACTATGAGGCATATCGCAAACTCATCAGCGTGGATATGCTTGGTATCGATGACCTTGGCACAGAGCCTTCAGAGGTGATGGATTATGGCAATGTCTATACTCCAGTCATTGACCTGCTGACAAAGCGCTACGAAGAGCAGCTTTTCACCATCATCACCACTAACCTCACTCCACAGCAAATCCGTGAGCACTACGATGACCGCATCGCAGACCGTCTCAACGAGATGGTGGAGAAAATTGTATTCAAAAACGGTACATACCGCAATAATTAACTAATTCACAAACTTTCTAAATCTTGTAAATTTATGATTTCAAACATCAAGACCATGACACTTAGATTGTCACAGAAGGAATTCAATTTCCTCATGAACGGCGTTAATGCCAAGTTCTTCATGGACATCATGTCCCATCTCACAGCATCGTTTTCTATAGATGAAGACGATACAGATCACCAACTCATGTATGGGCCTACAGCCTTCTTCCATCTTTACGAACTCTCAGAGCGTTGGAAGGTCGCTCCTGAAGATGTACTCAACATCATGTTCAACCTGGAGCAGAACGGATTGATAAAGTATTCACTCTCCGAGAATGAATTCGCTGTTGAGCCATGCATCACAAGTTTCGTCTCTACTGATGATGTGGTGCATAAGGGGACTAATTGCAACACCCCTCTTGATGAACTTTGCTTTGAGATGATGACTAAGAAGCAAATTTCTGAAGCTATCGCTCGTTACGACAGCTTGATTACTCTTCATTTCCCTATGGTTACACTCATGGCATTCTCTCTCAAAAAGGACGAGAATGAGGACACTTACGAGAGCATCAACGGAGTTGTCGTGAATCCCTAATTGCTAATGGAGAATGGCTAGTCATCGAGACTCAGCATCGAAGCAACCAGCCATTCTAATTGAGATAACGATAGGGAAAGGAAATGCCACATAAAAGAGCCTGAGTTTTCGTACTCTCTAAACAAGAAGTGTCAATGTCCGACAATCCACTTCGCTACTTGCCAGACTGTTTGACCTCTTGCAATACTCGCTGGCTCGCATCGGGTTGACCAATCCCAGTTATAACTTGACGATAAACCTATCTACAAATGAATAAGACAATAGAACGAAAAGGGCGCAATCCGCGTATTACCGTGTGCTATACGCCCGACGAAAACCAGAGAATTATAGAGATGGCTTCCGCCTGTGGGCTGAAGAAAAGCCAATATATCCACGACACCTCTCTGGGACGGGCGCCAAAGGTGATGATGAGCGACAAGGAGGCAGATGCTTTAATGTCGCTGAAAGCTGCCCGAGGCGAACTCATTCTGATTAAGAATGCTCTTCATGGCACTACCCAGGAACAGCGTAAGAAGTACTTCCGTAACGAGCAGTTCATGCGCCAATGGATTGAGGGTGTTAATAGCCTTATCCGTAGATTAGTAGAAATAGAAGGAATGTTCAAAAGATAATGGTATGATAGCAAAAGCAAGGTCTATATCACATGGTTCAGCCATGACGAACTATGCCACCAAGCATAATCGTGCAGACATAGTGCTGACACGTAATCTTGGAGATGGGCTTACTCCTCTCGCCATGTGGGGAGCAATGGAAACTATCCATCAAAAGTATGAACCGAAATTCAGGCGCAAGCCCGTTACCAAGCCGACCCTTCGGATGGAGGTTTCCCCATCCCTTGAAGAAACAAAGGGATGGACACTCAAAGACTGGTACGACTATGCGATTCGGTTTCTTGATGAGTTCAAGAAAGAAGTCCAAGCCAAGGAGGTCAAGAAGAAAGGAAAAGACAAGTTCAATCTGGACAGAGCACAGATATTTGCCTGTCTTCACTTTGATGCGAAGTCCGGCATCCCTCACCTTCATATCCTCATCAATCGCATTGACCTTGACGGCAATCTTATGAATGACTCCTTCATTGGTGATAGTGCTGTCAAGGCAGCCCATGCCATCAACGTTGAACGTGGCTGGGAGTTGCCCGAGGATATTCATGAGGCACATGAGAAGGAGATAACAGAAGCATGTTATGACATTCTTCGTGGAATGCCGAACTACGACTGGAGCAGTTATAAACATGGTCTTGAAAGTCGTGGTTACAAAGTCCATGAGCAGCGTGACAAGCAAGGTGTATTACATGGATATACCATACTTCGCGGTAACTCCCGTTTCAGGTCATCCATGTTGGGCAAAGGTCGTAATCTGACGGTTTCTAAACTTGAAGCCACATGGAAGAAGCTTCATCCAGTAGCTCCAAGTGTTGATAAGCCCAGTTATACTATTGGCACCACTCTGACGGCAGAAAGGATGTCTCTAACAGAACACAATTCTGCACGTCAGAGCGTCGCCCAATCCAAACCAGAAATGCCATCTGTATTCAGGAAGATATTGTCTGTTGGTGATAAGAATTATTCCATCACAATGCCTATGGAAGCATACACGGCTATGAAGGAGGCCATTGAATCACCTGACGTATCTGTGCCATTTGAAAACGTCTTGAATGTGGCTATGCTGCTGTTCATGAACTACGTCGATGCTGCCACAGCCATTTCTGAATCTTGTGGTGGCGGTGGCTCTACGTTATCAAACTGGGGAAAAGACGATGATGAAGATGAGCGTGAGAGGGCACGACGCTGCGCCCAACATGCCAACTGGCTATGCAAACCTATTAGAAAATATAAAGGTCCACACCGTTAAATACATTAGAGATATGTCCAAGTATAGTAATCTTGTCGAAGAAATCGACAAACAGGAAGAGGTCAAGGAACAAAAGGCTAACCTTGACAATGAACTTCAACTTCTTAAGCAAGCTATAAGCGACTTGCACGATAGCATTCAAAAAGTTGAGAAGGCTCGCAAAGACGGAACAGATATGGTGATTGCGATGAAAACTGCCACAGATAGCATGGATATGGCCGTTTTCGCATTCTGCCGTGCCGTTACCCGTGCCGAGGCGACAGTCTTAAAGGTTGAAATGACCGATGAGTGCTTAACCACCATCCAATCTGCAAGAGAGAAACTGATTCAGGCAGAGACAGATCTACTTGCCAGTCATAGAAGGTTGCAGCTACAAGAATTTCGTAATCAGAATGAAGAAATCAAGTCTTTCATAAAATCTTGTCAAGGAGTGTTTCTGTCGCCCAAGGTATTCTGGTGGTGGGCAGGCATCTCTTATACCACCTCACTATATTCACTCTGGTGTATTTTGCAAATGGTTCTTCAGTGGTTGAAATACTGATTGAATCTTATAGGGAGTGAAACGGAAAGTCTCTATTCAAAAGCGCAACTATAGGAAAATGTCACCTATAGTTGCCTTTTATTGTTAATTCTGCAAAAAATACTATAGTTTTTCACATAACATTGCAGCTTATACATTATTTATTATTATCTTTGTATCCAAAATTTGACAATTCAGAATAAGAAAATTCAGAGATTCTATAAAAGTATCCATTATTATGGGTGGCCTATTAGCATTCAGAGTAGGAAATTACGATAATACTGCAGAGCGAGAACAATTCAGATTCCTCTGTCAACAGCTGAAGACTCATTTTGAGGATTCTGGCGATTTCTGTGTGTTTGTTGGCAACTACAATATTGGATGCGAGTTAGATGCTCTCTTTATAAAGAAGGATGCTATTATTTCTATAGAATTCAAGAATTATGGAGGTAATGTTGTTGCCAATGAAAATGGCGAATGGACTGCTGATGGTGTGGCTATTAAAGGTGGCTCACGCAAAACAGTGTTTCAACAAGCACGAATTAACCACACTATAGTTAAACGCGAACTAAAGGCTTTAGGGGTTGACAACAAACAGATTAAAGATGTTCCTCATTTAGTGGTTTTTCATCAACCGATAAATTTAGATAACAGACTAAGTGCCACAAACAAATCTTGGCTTCACATAACAGACGACAATCATTTTATAGAAAAGTTGGATGATATAACCTGCCCCCGTACCGACCTTTCTCCATTGGGAATCGTTAATCTGGCTAAATTATTAAACCTCAATTCCTTCTATCTGGCGGAGTATAGTAACGCCAATTATGAAAAGCCGGTAACTTCTCCGGAACAATTAGCTATATTCGAAGACATTAAAAATGCTGATAGAAATAGCACTCCGGCTTTACAAGATAGCGCGAATTCAATAAGCGACAAACAAGACTCTAGGGAAATAAATGAAGAACTTGAAATAGAATCAGAAGAAAGTGATGCGCTTAAAGCATTCGTAAAGCAGATACTATCTTCTGTATTAAAAATATCTGATGCCATCATATCTGTTCTAGATGGATTATCATCACAGTCGAAATACGAAAAATATGGTATCACTATAAATAAAAAACTATTAGTCAAAGTCGAATCATCCGGAATAGGAGCATCATGCTCTAAATTGGCCAAGTTTATTAATCATGATGTTAGAGCCATAAGTCCTAATGTGATTTGTTGGCAAGAGGGTGATGTGATTGAAGAAACACAAGAGGAAGAACCTCTTCTAAAAGAAGCAAATGAACTTCCTGATTCTACTTCGAACAAGCCAGCTATAAAGTTTCATAAATCCAAAACTATAATTCCGCACTGGCTTGATTTGGCCTTGTTCAATCATCTCAGTGCTGTATACTCTCCAGAGTATAAAAAATTTGAATACAATTTGAACATTGATTCTGAGGATGTTAAGGTTTATTTGGGGACTTACTTCCCTCGAAGCTATGCAGAGGCCTTTTGTATATTTGATGACATTTTTAAATCTCATCAATATATGGAAGAGTTAAAAAGTGTCCCAGTAATCAATATATTAGACTATGGATGTGGCACTGGAGGAGAACTGATAGGTCTTGTTGTTGCACTATCCAAACATATTTCTACATCAAAAGCAATCAGCATTTTTGCTATTGACGGAAATAACGATGCCATTAATGCGTTGAAAAATCTGATTGAGATTTTGTCTTCTAATGTTCGACATAAAATTTCTCTAACCTGCTTGAATAAGACTATCACAAGTGAAGAGGATTTTAAAATTTCAGGAGTTCCAGAATGCCATTTCATTCTAAATAGCAAGATGGTTTGCGAACTTATTTCCAAGAAGATTATTAGTGGAAATTGCTACTATAAAGTTGCAGATAGTTTGGCTAAATTGTTAGCGGGAAATGGCATACTCTATATTTTGGATGTAACTACAAAAGATGAACATTCAAATCTTTTCTATCCACAGCTGATGAATCAAGGTTTAAACAATTTCGTATCGCAGAATAAAGAGTTTTCGACCCTATTACCATTGGCATGTGAAAGTTGGAAAGATTGCAAGGATGCCTGTTTCATGCAACAGACATTCAATGTTAGTCATTCTCGAAAAAGTAATGATGAAAGTAGAGTATGTTATCGCCTCATTTGTAAACTAGCAGTTAAAAAATTGTTTATACCTGACGATACTTTGATTAAAGGATACTCACACATTATACACCCTCTAAAATATAGGCAAAATGATACTTCATCTATCTGCTCAAAATCAACTCAGGGCAATAAAGAAATAGATTCATATAACATAAAACTATAATTGTATGGCAAAACGAAGTTTTTATGTAAAAGATTCAGAACTTGATGACTATCAAGTAAAAGTAATCAATAAAAAGACTGACAACTCTTATATTGTTAAGGGCTGTGCAGGAAGTGGTAAATCTATTTTGGCTTTGTGGAAAGCGAAACAAATTCAAGATGAGAGAAAGGGCTCTTATTTGTATGTAGTTTATACCAAAGCTCTTAGACAGTACATGAGCGACGGCATTAAACAAGTCGGATTAAGGGAAAGTAATGTCGCCAACTTTGATGCTTGCTTCCAATGGGGGCGGGATGATAATGGAAAATTTGAAAGAGGAGCTTGGAAGAAAGGATCCTATGACTACATTATAGTAGACGAAGCCCAAGATTTTAGTCGTGAAGATATTGAACTACTAAAATCAAAAGCAAGAAAGGCATTACTAGTTTATGGTGACACTGCACAACAGCTTTATAAGTTTTTGAAAGACAAAGAAACTGTATCTATGGAGGATATTCAATATTTCACCAAATATCCTGTAGAACAACTAGTTTTCAATCATCGTCTTCCCAAAAAAGTTGCCAGGGTTGCTGAATATCTAAATTCAGAAAATGATGAATTAGAAGAAAGATGCACGGAAGAAGGAACTGAAAAGCCAAAGATTTTAGAATATCCATCCATAGAAGCGCAATATAAAGCTATTGCTGAATTAATAAAAAACAAAGGAATGGAGGATGTAGGCATTTTATTCAGGAATAACAATGAAGTCGATGATGCATACGACTACCTAACTGAAGCAGGGCTTGAAGTTGAGGCAAAATCCTATCGTCATAAAGATGAATTGGATTTCACCTCAGACAATCCCAAACTTATGACATATCATAGTTCAAAAGGCTTACAATTTGAAAATGTATTTATACCCGATTGTACTGCAGAAGGGGATGACGATAGAAACCCTCTTTACGTAGCAGTTACAAGGACATATCGAGCATTGTACATTATGCACTCAGGTAATTTATCTTCTTTCTTCGATGATGTACCATCTGACTTGTATGATGATTCATTAACTACTGGTCCCAAATTAAAACTTTAAGTGTCATGAAACTATATATCCCAACATGTACATTGAATTTTAATAATATCTTCACAACCGAATCCATATCGCCAGCGTCTCATTATTCTAATCGTGGATTTGGTAATAAGAGATATTTTAAAGTTGAAGCAAACGATTTAGACAATGTCGTTATGCTATATTCGAAATATCCATTATTTAAAATAAATGATGGCGATATGGAAAATTCACCGATGGTTATAGAGATTGAATCTGATGACTATCTTAAGGAACAATTCGTCAAGGTCGGAGAAAAAGATGGCATCGAATCATACGCATCAAACACTTCAATTTATCTAAATCCTTTCCATTGCCTCATTTATTTCCAAAGTTATCAGGATATTCAATCTGTAATGTCCAAAGCCGAACAAAGTCTTGAAAACAAATATAGTAAACTATATGCAAGAAATTGTATCGTAAAAAAGGAGAAAAACTGGGCAACGTCTTTTATTGGAGACCTGTTTCCCAGCTCCAAAGATGAATTCTCATGGAAATCTTCATATTTAGGAGATGCACCCAAAATACCATCAGGAGATATTTCAGAAGATGCCATCATTGATAAAGTCAAGGGGTGTCTTACATGTTACTTACTTGGAGCCAACATGTCGGTTAGTTCTGAAGTTAGCCGTCTAAGACAGCTCGCAAGAAAAATGAAAAACACTCTTTCTGCTATTGTTAACTCTCCAGATAACAAGCCAACGGATAAGCAGGATGAGACATTACTTGCGTATATCAATGAATTTAATGAAATACTTGAAAAAGTAGATGATAATTATAAATTCAATAATACACTCATCCAGAATCGTTTAGTTAGCCCGTCGACCAATTTGGATTCAGACACCTTAATAAAGGTTCTTAAAGATTTACGATTGGAAGATGCTTTCTATCGGTCATTGAATCTTCGCCCGACATATAATGCACATGAACTTTATACTTGTCTGGATTCACCATTGCCGGTTTCTGATGCCTATAATGCAGTTATCAAGAAGCTATACGAAGTCGTTCGAAGAATTGAAATCGCCGAACAATCAAAAGGCTCAGATAACAAATTGAAAGATCTAATAAAGTTCACCAATGGAAAAATTGAAGTGATCGATAGTCATTCAAACAACCATAATTATTACAACACCCTCTTGAATTCTCAAATAGATGGTGAATACAAAAGGTTTATGGAGGAAAATGGCTCTAGTGAGCTACTTTCAATTGCATTTATCGCTGGAGCAAAATTAAAAGGATATATGCCTGACAAATGGGAAGGTTCAGAATATCAACAATACCTTAATGGGTTACTATCCAATATTCAGCAAGGAGATAGTTTTGATTTATTCTCTATAGAACAACCTGTTCTTCAAGCACTGTCTGCATTTTGCCAAAAGGGAGAAGATGTAGATAGGCTGATAGATTACATGCAACAATGTGGTTTTAGTGAATTCCGGTATGCTCTCGGATTATATGGAGCGACTCGCGGTTTTGCATCTCTTCCTAAGACCTTTACCAACTCGTTAATAAATTCTTCAAGAGATTATTATAAGTCATATTATACCGAACTTTGTCAAACTTTGTTTGGTTTAGATTACTCCTTACAAACATTTTATCAAGGTTCTAATGGAGGTTACTCTGAGAGTTTTTTAGGTGAAATTCCTTCAAAGATTATTAGTAATATAGGAAAGATTGAACCAAAGCCTCAAAAGCAGGAAAAAATCATTAAAGCAGTTTCTGAGACAGCTATACTTGAGGATGCTGTTCAAAGTCCCAAAGCTTTCATGTATATATTTGATAGTTTCTCGCGTATTACAACAACTAAAGCCTACAAAGCTCTTGCTGCAGCTAATTTTGCAGAAGACCAAGGTTTTTATACACCAGAACTATTCCGTAGCAAAATTTATTCGATTGTAGGTAAGGAAGGATTAAAGACCCAAAAAGAAAATATTGACAAGGCTATTGAACTTGAAGGTAAGAGGCAAGATCCAGAAGCTTTTTTGAGCATACTTGATAACTTCTTGAAGCCAACTGATGCTGCATATAAGAAGATTGTAAAACTGATTTCAGTTCATGTAAGTTCTAATTTGACTTCGATTCCACGGTCAGAAAATAAGGTTGTTTCGCAGAGTCATATAGGAAGGTCAAACCTGAAGCCTATTAATCCTACTTCGTCTAAATTTGTGGAGGATGTAAATGTTTGTTATTTTATTCTTTCAAGAAGCTACTTACCTGCACAGATGCGAGAGGTGCTATCTAAGAAGGTAGTGACATTCCAAAAAGGTTATGCTCCTGGTGGTAGATACTATTCCAATCCATCGGATAACCCTGTAGATAATAAATCAACCATAGATCATTTTAAGCATTGGTGTTTTTATGACAAAGGCGGTTATCCTCCTATAGTTGAGGGTACAACTGAGAATAAACAGTCTTTCGAGCGGTTAACGCAAGATCTACTTAATCGTTATGCCAATAGATAAAGTCCTCATTTCGAATGATGCTGGTGAGCAAGTTGAAGCGACAGCTCCTGTCATTATCTCTGCTAGTCGTTCAACCGATATTCCTGCCTTTTATGCCAAGTGGTTTTTCAACCGCTTGGCTAAAGGGTATTGTGCTTGGTACAATCCGTTCAACCAGCAGAAAATGTATATTTCGTTCAAGAATTGCAAGGTTGTGGTGTTTTGGACAAAGAATCCAAAGCAAATACTGCCATATCTACATGAACTGGACGAAAGAGGCATCCACTACTACTTCCAAGTAACATTGAATGACTATGTAAAGGAAGGTTTTGAGCCAAATGTATCCTCTGTTGAAGAGCGTATAGAGACTTTCAAGAAACTATCAAACCTTATAGGCAAAGAGAAGGTAATTTGGCGATTCGATCCCTTAATCATTACGCCCAATATCGGGCCAAGAGAACTGCTTACAAGAATCTGGAATGTTGGAAATAAGTTAAAGGGGGTGACAGACAAGTTGGTGTTTAGCTTTATCGATGTAAAGGCTTATCGAAAGGTTCAGAACAACCTCGTCAAAGAGACGATGCTTTTTACCAAGGAGGATGTAGAAAATGCGGAGGCCAATCATGCACAGCGAATCGAAATAGTAGAAGGCTTGAAGAAGATTAGAGAAGCATGGCATAAGGAAGGATGGGACGTTGAGATGGCCACATGCGCTGAAGACATTGATCTGAATGCATACGGTATTGAACATAATCGCTGCATTGATGGTGAACTGATGAAGCGTATTTTTGCAGATGACAAGGAACTAGTTTACTATCTTCACACCCTAAAATGGCCTGAGAAAGATATGTTTGGCGAGATTCCTCCTATACCACAGAAACCAAAGAACGTCAAAGATTCTGGTCAACGGAAAATATGCGGATGTATGGTTAGTAAAGACATTGGCATGTATAATACATGTCGGCATTTCTGTGTTTATTGCTATGCGAATACAAGCAAAGAGCTTGTTCTAAAAAATGCACAAAGGCATAATGATGATAGCGAAAGTATTATTGAATAGTATATCAATTATCAAACTTGAATTAAGCATATGATTGGAAACATCGATATACTGGTAAAAGAACTTTGCAAGCTTCCCAAGGAAGTTGGCTGGGTTGAGTTTAAACATAACAATTGTGAGCCGACAATGGTTGGTGAGGACATTAGTGCTCTCGCAAATAGTGCTACTTTGAACGATCGTGATTATGCCTATATGATATGGGGCGTGAATGATGGTTCACATGAGATTGTTGGTACTAAGGTACGTCTTCAACTTGAAAAGAAAGGTGAACAGGAGTTGGAGAACTGGCTTCGATACCTTCTTTCCAAAAATGCTGATTTCGAATTCTATGGTGCAGACATAGATGGGAAGCATGTGGAGTTGATTCGAATCCACAAGGCACTCAATGAACCTGTTTCATTCCAGAAGATAGACTATATTCGTAGTGGCAGCTACACCAAGAAGCTGCATGAGTTTCCCGTATTCCGTGCTCAGTTATGGGACAAGCTACGTCATGCCCAGTTTGAAGACGTTTGTGTAAAGACAGACCAAAGGTTTGAGGATATTATCAGATTGCTCCAAGTGGATGCATACTTTACCTTGTTGAAGATACCACAGCCAGCAGAGAAAGAGGCTGTTGTGCATTATTTGAATGAGGACGAAATCATCCAGAAGCAGGACAATGGTCTTTATTCGATAACAAACTTAGGTGCTCTGCTATTTGCAAAGGACTTGAACGAATTTGCAAGGTTAGGACGTAAAGCTATGCGTGTGGTTCAGTATAAGGGTATCAACCGCTTGTTGATTCAGAAAGAAGAAACATTTGTACAGGGCTATGCTGTTTGCTTCGAGAATATCGTGCGTTATGTGAATGCTCTATTGCCAAGTAACGAGGATGTCAATGCTGTCCAACTGTCAACAACAAGCAAGTTCCCACTGCCATCTGTAAGAGAAGCCATCGCAAATAGTCTTATTCATCAAGACCTGTACATAACAGGGGCCGCTCCTGTAGTGGAGATATTCGACAATCGTATTGAGGTGACGAATCCTGGTACTCCATTGGTAGATGTACTTCGTATCATTGATAACCCTCCGAAGTCACGAAACGAGAAACTTGCTTCTCTCATGCGTCGATTAAAGATGTGTGAGGAACTTGGCCGTGGTTGGGACAGAATGGTGCTGGCATGTGAAGCTCAATATCTTCCAGCTCCTCGCATTGAAGTTTTCCAAGATAGCACCAAGGTTACTCTTTTCTCTGAAATGGAGTTTAGCAATATTCCGATGGAGGACAAACTGTGGTCATGCTATCTACATGCATGTCTAATGTATATACAAGGTGATGCTTTGACAAACAAGTCTCTTAGAGACAGGTTTGGCATTCCTGAAACATCATCCAGCAGTTCTTCTAGATTAATCAAGGAAGCGATTGGAAAGAACTTAATAAAAGTACTTGACCCAAATACAGCTCCTCGTTATATGAAGTATATCCCAATTTGGGCATAGATTTAACTTGCCGGTAACTTGCTGGCAACTTGTCAAAACACCAATAATAAAGTTCGTAATATTGCCAAATTGCTGATATTAAGGAAGATAAATAATCAAGTTTAACTTGCCGGTAACTTGCTGGTAACTTGCTGAAGGACTAAAAATAGATATAAATATGTTATTCGGAGATAAGATTAAAGAGCTCAGAGAAGAGCAAGGTTTGCTACAACGCCAGTTGGCTGCATTCCTAGAGATTGACACCCCAATGTTCAGTAAGATTGAACGTGGTGACAGAAGAGCAAAGCGTGAGCAGGTCATCAAGCTTGCGGAGTATCTTCATCAGGATGAAAAGGAAATGCTTACCTTGTGGTTAGCAGACAAGTTCATTGATGCTGTTGAAGATGAGCAGGAACGGGACTTGTGCAACGATGCTATCATCGTTGCACAGGAGAAAATAAAGACTTTGTAATTATGGAGATAGACATCTTTCCCGTTCCATCTGCAAAAGGAGTGCATCGCTATATTGGCACGTCATTCTTAGAGCTGATTATCATTACCTACATAGTTGGCGCTTACAAAATTGCTCAACAACTGATAGGGGAGGACAAGGAACTGCTTTGTTTTCTTGTCACTATACCTATATTTATAGGAGGATATGCGGTATTCGTATTGTTGCTTCATGGCATCAAACAATGTCTCTATGCTTACTTCAAAAGCAACAGAAAGAAGTTGAATAATCGAGCAGACCAAGAGAACATGGATGCTTGCATCATAAAGCATCTGGAGGACATTCAAAAGAAACTGGAGACAAAGCCTGCGGTAGAAACACCACAATGTGATGTGATTCCACAGCCAGAGCGACAAGAGTTAAAGGTTTCTGAAACTGCCAATGATTTGAAGCCACAAATTATATCAGAACTTGAAGAGACTCTTAAAAACGCACAGCGAGATTTGGCTCCATTCATTCAGCAACTTCACATTGATCGCCAACAAATGGCAGAAGCGAAAGAAAAACAAGAGAAGGACAAACTTGATAAGATCCTTAGATATACTCGTCTTGTTTTCCTTCCACACGGATTCAGTGATGAAGAGCTTTTCCAGATTGAGGAAGCCGTAAAACTGCTTGTACAGTACAATGGTATTGTGAATTGTGTATCGGTGAAGATTGAAAAGAAGAAACTGAAGCAGACCGACCTAAAGAACTTTGCTTGGAACATCGGACATCAATATAACATGGACTCCGAGGTGCTCGCTATGTTTGTAGTCAATCTGTTCCATTCTTGGTTCAAGAATACAGAGAAGGGCACGATACAAAAGACGCTCCATAACACAACAGGTACATACTCAATTAAAATTGACGAGAATATCTTAGAGCATCTGCCAGAGTTGGAAGAAAAGGTGCTTGGCAAGAAACGTAAATAAGAAAGAAAAATGGAAAGATTTGACATAATGAATTAGGTGGTCAGAAAAGTGGTCAGAAAGGTAGTCAGAAAGGTGGTCAGAAAGGTGGTCAGAAAGATACTGGCAAAACAATTGACACTATTCTTCAACTTATAAAAGACAACCCAAGTATAACGAGAAAAGTTCTCTCAGAAACTCTTGGCATATCTCCAAGTGCCATTCAAAAACACATTGACCGTCTAAAAGCTGAAGGTATAATTGTTCGTAATGGTGGAGATAGAGGTGGTTCTTGGGAGGTAAGAACCATAGTTAGTGATAAAAACGTAAAATAGTCCTTACTTGGGATTTCTATATTTGTTTGGTTTAACAGCCTCTTTTACATTCTCTTATCGTTCACGTGTGTTTGTAAATATCTGATAAACAATAGCGTTTATATTTGAGGAGGTCAAATGAGACGCATAAGTAAAGACATAACAAAACACTATCAAATGGCGTGTAGCTCAATGAGTTACACGCCATTTGCTTTTTATAGGCTCATGTTTTCTATGTGCTTATTCTGCCTTTTTTTACGGCTTTTTTGTTACATGTGTGTAGCAAGACTTAATGGTAGATAAGGTTGGACATAAACATACTTATGAATACATATAGGACTTAGTAAAACTTAAAAGTAGAAAACATGGCAAATTTAGGAATTGAAATCAAGAGAAAGTGCCCGATTTGTGGCAAAGTCTTTATTATTAAGACGTTAGACAGCGTTTATTGCTCTCCGAAGTGCAGCAAAGTAGCAAACAAGCGTAAGAAGGACAAAGAGAAGAAAGAAGCCTTATTTGTTACATATGCGCAGAACGTGCCTGACATCCGAGAATACCTGACAGCTCGCCAAGTTGTTGCTATATACGGAGTTGAGCGCAGTACACTATACCGTCTGGCCAAGTTAGGTAAGATTCCATGTATTAATCTAGGCACAAGATTGATGCGTTTTAAGCGTTCGGAATTGGACTTGTTGTTTCATTACAGACGGGATTTGAAAGAGGCCAAAGAACTTCCGCAAAAGAAGCTCTATAGTCTCGAACCCGAGGACTGCTATACCATCGGAGAGGTCTGTGAGAAATACCATATCAACGACAGCTCCGTATGGGCGCACGTCAGGAAGTATTCTATTCCCTCTCGTCAAATCGGTAACTATGTGTATGTTCCCAAAGAAGAAATTGATAACTTATATAAATCAGAAGAATTATGAGAAAACCTTTATTACACACTAAAGTGACGGTCAAGCTCCGCAAGTCGGAGTACCGTGAAGAGTGGTACCTCTACACAGAGTCGTACCCAGTACGCAATCCAGGCAGCACTAAGCCTAAGAGAGTCATTGAGGCGGTCAACCGCACCATCACCACTCCAGTTTGGGACACAACTGCCATAACTGGCATTGATTTGGAAGGAAACTACAAGTACAAACCGAAGCGGGATTCCAACGGCATCATCCAATGCGTCTCGCAGTTGGACAAGGAGGCATGTAGATATGCCGACAAGGTACGTGCCTTGCGTCAGCAGGAGTACGACACCGCTGTTGTGTATTCCGATAGAGAACAGGAATTGATTGCTCAGAACGAACGCTCAGAGCAGGATTTCATCGCTTACTTCAACAGCATCATCTATAAGTGCCACCCAAACAGTTCGGATGCCATTATTGTCAACTGGACTCGTGTAGGCAAGCTGCTGTCCATCTACTCTAAGGGCAAGCCTATCCCGTTCAAAACAATCTCTGCGAAGTTGCTTGAAGACATCAAATTGTTCATGCTCTCTGCCCCGCAAGGAGGAAACAAGGGCGGCACACTCTCTCAGAATTCTGCCGCCACATACTTCGCCATCGTTAAGGCTGGTTTGCATCGTGCTTTCATCGACGAATACTTGACCGTCGACATAGCCGCCAAAGTAAAGGGCATTCCCGATGTAAAGGTTAAGCGAGAGACACTTACACTTGAGGAAGCAGAAATGCTGGCCAAGACTCCATGCGAGAACGAAGTATTGAAACGTGCATTCTTCTTTGCTGTGCTCACAGGTATTCGTCTGTGTGACATCCAAGACCTCACATGGGGAGAAATAGCGCAGACAGGAAGTGGATGGCGAGTTGACTTTACCCAGCGCAAGACGCATGTGGTAGATTATCTCCCTATCAATGAACAAGCATATTCGTTATGTGGAGAACGAGGTGAACAAAACCAACGTGTATTCGAAGGACTGACAGGTTCTTCTTGGATTTCCCGTCCCTTGAAGAAATGGATTGAAGCGTCTGGTATCAAGAAGCATATCACATTCCATTGCTCTCGCCACACCTTTGCCACCTTACAGCTTGAACATGACACGGATATCTATACCATCAAGGGAATGCTTGGACATACCAACGTGAAAACCACTCAGATTTATGCTCACATTGTTGACAAAAGCAAGCGTAATGCTGCCGATGTTATTCACATCGATAATCTTGATGCTGTAGATGCGCCCAAAGAAAGCATAGCAGCCATTTAACCCTCTCTATTTTTCTTTATCAAGCCTCCGAGTCTTCGGGGGCTTTTTTTATGTCTTTACCATCCCTTCCATGTTGGCTTCTATGTTCTTTTGTCCTGTCGCCATAAATCATTGTATGTGAGTTTTATAGTATGATTTTTTCTGCAAAATCATACTCGAATCTTAAGCAATTATAATATCGGCCTGTTGAAACTCGAATTTTATGGCTGTTCGTAAAATAGTGAGTTACTTTGCATCGCCGAAACGCAAGAAAAGGCAGAATGAAATTTATCAAATTATATAATTACTATGGCTGATATTTACGAAATCAAAACATTGGAAGAGATGCCCAAGGCATTGTCTTACCTCATCAACAAAGTGGAGACGTTACAACAGGACGTCAACAACCTGCGCAAGAAAGAGCGCGCCAGTGAATCACCTCGATGGATGAACATCGATGAGCTTTGTGCTTATCATCCCAGCCATCCCAAGAAGCAGACCGTCTATGAATGGGTGTCCAAGAAGACCATTCCCTATCATAAGATGACCAAGGGACTCATGTTCCTTCAATCTGAGATAGACGAATGGTTGAAACGTGGTGCCCAGAAGTCAGAAGAAGAACTGCTGCAAGAAGCCAAGGCTTTTGTCTTGTCAAAGAAAGGGAAAGAAGTATGATGCAAGACTACGCAACCGATTTTTGGCGCGGTATGGACGACCTGCATGGATTCTCCTTTTACCGAAAACCCATTCAGAACATCGAGCCATGCCGTGCCATCACGGTGGTAGATGTCTATCGCTACCTTGTCGGTCACTATGCCAAGCCGCAGACCGACACACTCCGCTCTCTGACATCTCCTTCGGAAGCCAAGAAGTACAAGGCAACTCACTTTGACTACTGTACATTCTCGGGATTGTTTCGCAAGCGAAATGAGAAAGAGCTGATTCAGCACTCAGGTTTGTTGTGCCTCGATTTTGATCATGTCGGAAATCCCGACAGGTTCAAAGAGCGACTTCTGAAGCATGACTACTTCGATACGGAACTGATGTTCACAAGTCCCTCTGGCGATGGCGTGAAATGGATTATTCCCATCGACTTGAAAGGCTGGGAGCATTCCCGCTATTTCAAGGCTGTAGCCAACTGTATTGAGTCAACTGGATTGCCTCCTGTGGATAAGTCAGGAAGCGACGTTGCACGTTCCTGCTTCTTGCCCTACGACCCACAGGCATACATTAACCCTAAATACTCGGAATATGTCAAAGAAAATCTTTTCCGCCCCATATTGGGAGAATGCCCCTTCTAAACAAGAGGCTTCGCTACCTGCCTTGCAGACACATGACACTCCTGAGACTACAACAGACCTCGCTACTGATATAGACAGAGTTGTTCAGGAGATTGAGGCCAATGGTGTTGACATTGCCCCCGATTATGGTATGTGGGTGAATATTGGTTTCGCTTTGGCCGATGGATTGGGAGAACGTGGACGAGACTTCTTTCACAGAGTCAGCCGACTCCATCCTGATTATGAGCCAGCGAACACAGACAAGCAGTTTACTCATTGTCTGAATGGCAGAGGCTCGGGTGTGACCATCGCCTCCTTCTTCCATTATGCAGCCCAGGCTGGCATCGAACTCCATCACTCTTTTAATACCATTTTACCAAATTACCAAAATGGTAAAACGGCAAAATGGGTAAAATCAGAAAGCGAACTGCCTCACTTCCCCGAAGAGATTTTCGGAGCTTTACCTCCCTTTTTGCGGAAAGTGGTCGACAATGCCATCTCCATTGAAGACCGCGATGTGATACTGCTTGGAGCTATTGGCTGCCTATCTGTCTGCTTCTACAATGTGTGTGGTGTCTATGATGAACGTGTGGTTTACTCCAACCTTTATCTGTTTGTTGTGGCCGAAGCCGGTATGGGCAAAGGAGCTTTGACGCTCTGCCGTGAACTTGTGGCACCAATCAATCAACGTCTACACGAACAGACAGCCCAGAGGATGATTGAATATAAGCTTGAACTGTCCGAGTATCAGAAGTGCAAAGGCAAAAATCCTGAAGCGATGGAGCCAGTTACTCCACCACAGAAGACTCTTATCATTCCAGCCAATAGCAGCGCAAGCTCTTTGATTAGCATACTGCATGACAACGATGGTATAGGGCTACTCTTTGAGACCGAGGGTGACACGCTTAGCCAGACGCTCAAATCCGAGCATGGCAATTACTCCGACTTGCTCCGCAAGGCGTTCCATCATGAAACAATCAGTATGAGCCGTCGCAAAGATAGAGAATACTTGGAAATCGACAATCCGAGAGTCTCTGTAGTCTTGGCTGGTACTCCCGAACAGATACGCCACCTCATACCCGATGCGGAAAACGGACTGCTCAGCCGATTCATCTTCTATTTTATTCCCTTTCGTCGAGGAATACGCGATGTCTTCGCCACCGATGATGTGACTCGCTCGAAACATGCCGTATTCAAGATTATGGGTGATGAATTTCTACACTTGCTCGATATATTCATGAATCAAGGTTCTTTTGTATTCGCATTGCCAACTCATCTTCAACGTCGCTTTGTTGAGTGGCTGGCCAGGCTCAATGATGAGTGTTGCGATGAAGTAGACAACGGTATGCAGGGAATCGTACGACGGTTGGGACTTATTGCCTTTCGAATGATGATGCTGTTTACAGCTATTCGCGCATTAGATAGCTCCCAACCGCAAGCCAGAACTCCAGACGGAAGGATTATTCTGGAGTGTTCCGAAGAGGATTTCAATACTATGTTGTGTATTTGTGAGATCTTGCTCTATCACTCTATACACATCTATTTGAAGTTGCGACCGACAAACACTCGCAATGTTCTCCCCGACATCGAGACAGGTGTCAATGCTCGTCGCTATGCGTTGTATCATCATCTCCCTGATGAGTTTGACAAATCCGTTTACGACCAGACGGTTTTAGACATGAACGAAAATCCTAATACAGCCTCCAAATGGATTGACAGATTTATTCAGGATAAGCGACTCAAGCGAACGAGCAAAGGCAATTATGTGAAAATTCAAACAATTAACTAACCGGGCGAAAGCCCATAAAAAAGTAACAAATGAGAAATCTTACTATTCCTATTGATCATCTTGTGATGTTGGCAGAACTTGATGACAAGGAAGCAGGGCAGATGGCAAAAGCCATCGCCCAGTATGCCAACAAGGGTATTGCTCCTTCGTTCAGCAATAGTGCACTCAAAGCAATCTTCACTCTGTTTCGCTCCAACATTGAGGCGCAACGTGAATCTTCTGCAAAACGCAGCGAAATCAATACGACTAATGCCATGAGCAAGAAATCGGCTGCAAAGAAGAAGACGGTCAAGAAGACGATTCCGAATGATAACGAATCGCAGCAAATCGCAGACGATGCTACCGAAGTGTCAGAAGCCGTTGAAGAATCGCTCCCTCTTGATGCTATCGAAGCGGTATATCCGAAACTCGGTACCTATCGCAACGAATCGCTCTCCATTTGGGAATCCTTCAGCGAAGAGAAGAAACGCAAGGCCATCGATTTCGTTCAAACCTACATCAGTCAAATGCCTAATGCCATTGACCAGATGTATTTGAACAGATACCTCGGGGCAGAACCTTGGGAGAAGTAAGCCGTAACGAGTCTGCTTGCAGACATTATAACCCTTTGGTGTAGCCTAATACACCAAGCACACTTGGCTGTTAGGCTCTCCGAGGGGTTTTGTCTGCCTAATGAAAGAGCAAGCTCTGGCAGAGTAATCACATTTATGTCAAACCATTATACAGGATAACTATATGGGTAAAGGTAAAAAAGCTATGCTCGAAGTCAGCAAAATGAAGATGACTCCAGCACTCAGCGCAGAACATCAGCGCAAATGGGATGAGTCCCGATGGGAATGTAAACTTGATGACCCTGAACGCAATTACGACAAGAGTCGTACGCATCTCAACTTCGAAGTACGCAAAGGAGGTATCATCGCACCAGTAGATCAATCAGTCTGCATCAAGGAAAAAGTAGATGCACGTATCGCAGAATGGAAAGCCGAAAGGCTTGCGGCAACAGGCAAAGAGCCAATCGTTCGAAGTACTCAACATCTCTCTGTTTCTCTCGTTATTGGTGGTAACTGTGAACGCATGAATGAACTTGCATTCGGAAATCAGGTGCTTCAAGAACGAGGAAACAATGCTCACATCAAGCGTATGCCTGAGATAGAGCAGTTCGCCCTCGACAATTACAAGGCTCTCGCAGAACGTATCTGTGAGAAGAATATCATTTCCTTCATCGCACATTGCGACGAGAAGAACTGTCACATTCATGCAACTATTACTCCTATCTTGGAGGACGGCCGCCTATCTGCAAAGGATATGTTCGGAGGCGGATCTCTTATTGCAGCTCGCGACAAGATGCGAGAATGGCACGATTGGTATGCTTCCGTCAATGAGAAGTGGGGACTGGAACGTGGCGATGACATCCATGAAACAGGCGCACGTCACAAATCACTCGAAGAACACAACCGTGAACTGCATCGCGAGAACAAATCTCTTGAAGAGGAACTTGAAACTAAGCGTCGTGCCGTGAAAGGACTCACCACCATGATTGAGAATCTTACTCGTCAGCAAAAGGAAATAGAATCACAGATTGCAGAACTTGAATCACAACAGCAGGAATCCGACTCCAACAAGGAGGATATCTTGCGCCAGATAAAGTTCCTCAATCAAACGCTGACTGAAATCAGAATCAATTTGAGAGAAAAGCGAGGAAAACTTGACCAAGTTAATCAAGAATTGGATAGTCTCAAATCTACCTACAATGCCAAATTGAAAGGGCTGGACGCAATCATGAAGAAGGACAATGTCATGATAAACTATATCAACAAAGATGCCGAGATTATTCTCAAAGCTTCCATTTTTGATCAAGTTCTATATGAAGCGGTCAAAATATGCCGAGAAATCCCCGAAGCAGATGCAATGGCAGAGGACACATTCATTGATGACCGTAACAATTTCCGTTGGAAGGATGTGCTAAGCACAGGTCTGAGAGTATTCATTGCCGGAATAGATGGCGCGACTGGCGTAGCCCAGGTGTCAGGCGGTGGCGGCACATCAAACGATATGCCATGGCGAGATAAGGATGAAGACTTTCTCGATTGGGCTCGCCGTGCTATGCGATATGCCCATGCCAAACATTATCCAGGCAATAGGCTCAAACGGTCGCTGAGCAAATAGTCCTCGCGCGCATACGTATTATAATAAAGAGCAGGTGTTTCCCAAATTGGAGATGCCTGCTTTTGTTTGACCATTTGTCCGAGGATATTCAAATTTTTCTAATAGTATCGGACAGAAGGTATACTTCATATCATTCTCATCATATTAAGATGTTCGGAATTTTCGAACAAGTTTAGCCCCAGTATTGGTGTCAAGTCGATGAATACTGATATTATGTGCATTTGTCCGAGTCTTACCAAATTTTTTGGATAGTCTCGGACAAATGCTTTTGACTTATTGGGTACTTAACTATTATTTCCGTCCAACAACATCAATCCTTTTACCGTCAGCAAATAACGTTGACGGGGATGATGGGGATTGGCAGGATACTTCATACACACAAATCCTTCTCTTATTGCTGGTGTGAGAGAATAATCCATAAAGTTCGGACGGTTCTTCAAACCTACAGACTCCATCATGCTCTTCACACTCATTTCTTCTTTACCGATTGCCAATACCAAACGTGTAACATTCTCAGAAGATGGTTGTATGTCGATTGAACTTGTATGGGTACTTGCATGGGTACTTGTATGGGTGTCGTTCTCGTCATCCTTATACCCAATCAGCATATATCGATTCTTCAGTTCGTTGTTTTCACCGAGCAGCAAATTACGGAAAAATTTTACGAGGAAGGACTTGTCTGGTTGTATGCCTTTCTGGGGATTACTACAATTGGCACGGACTAGGGCATTACGGAAGTACCAGGAATTATCAGCGAACAATTCGTTATTTACATTGAAACCACAAGAACGGAGATATTTGATAACGAAAACAGCCGTTGTTCGCGTGTTTCCTTCACGGAACGGATGGTTCTGCCATAATAAAGTCACAAAGTCTACAACATGTGAGATAATCTCATCTGTAGTCAAGCCTTTATAACTGAAATCTCGTTCAGTCTGTATGTCATATTTTAACGCTTCATGAATATCTGCTGCACGACCATATACAACTGTGTCGCCTTGTAATACCCATTCTTTTTTGCTGATGTCATAGGGACGAATCTCACCTGCATGCTTAAAGATGCCCTCAAATAGATGACGATGAATATTCAAAAACTCTAAAGGAGTCAAAGAAAATGACTTTTCATTCAGAAACTTCGTGATGTTTGCTGCTACGCGGTCTGCCTCTTCCTTTTCAGCATCGTCTGCATCATGCGTAGTCTTATTTACATAATAAGATTGTAGCTGTTCTCTCACCTCATCGATGGTGATGTCACCCTCAATGTGCTTTACCGCGATTTCCTTCAGATAGTCAGACACACGAAGCCCATCTACGTCTTGGAGACCTATAGCAGTACGCCAAGCTGAGACCCGCTCACGTTTATGTGGCTCTGCCACACGTTCGTAAGCCTCAAAGTCAATGTATTTCTGCTTTTCGCTCATATCTCGTCTTACTTTCTTCTTATAACGTTTTCGATTTCTGTTCTATTGTTCTACATTATCACTAAGCAAACCTCACCTGCATCATGGGACATGGCACAGGTGAGATGGGGTCACCATAAAATGCGAATGACAAGTTTAAATCAGAACATTCAAAATAGAATCTTGCATCCATTGCCCTTCTCTTATCTCGACTGCATATCTCATCAACGTATTCTTTTTGGAACTCATTCTTCATCTTTTCTGGCAAGAAACTTTTAATCAAATCAAAGAACCTCGTTAGCTCCGTATAATACAGGTAGGGTGTGTTATTAAAGGAATAGACAAACAGTGCAGATTTAGGCTCGCCGCTACATCCAAAGTGTTCATCAACCAAGAAACAAGCGTTGAACAGTCCGAATACGGGGGATTCCATCAATTTGTAGTGAGCTCCATCCTCTTCTTCACGTGGATGTCCATATTGTCTAATGCTTGACAACAGGTTCTGTAAGCTATATTCCTTATTTACTTCTTCAAGTATAAAGTCTTCAAATTGTTTTGGTGTGAGAACTTTTGTAACAACATTGTATTTAGAAAACATTGCTTCTGCCTTTCCTCTCATTTTTCTGTCACCAGAAACTAATATGTCACATTTTGACGCATAGAAGATGTGGCTAGCGTCAGCATCAATATTAGTAAACGATTTATCCTTATCTTCTGGTCGGAATCCACACATATCAAGTGCCAGACACAAAGACTTGAATCTTGCCTCTTCATTCATCATATTACGAATGCTATTGACTTGTGAGAGGGATAAATCCTCAATTGTGAGTTCGGAATTGATTGATTTCAGGCCTTCGTTGATTATCTTAAACACCTCTTCCGGATTAGCACCCTGTATTCTCTTTTGAACACTATCGGGAAAGCTCTTCCTGACATTTTCTTTAAACTGTTGAAAGATTTGCTGTGGGAACCAGTCTGTCTTCTGAATGATTTCTAAAGGAGTGCCAATTAAATCAATATAATCTTCAGGCAAGCAGAAAAGAGGATTGGTCAAATTGTTTTCATCTTCAAATTGGAGTAAATGTTTTCCGCATATTTCGGTAAGCGTAGCTATATCTCTTTGGTAAAATGGATTGTTTTCACACTTACTAACCATAAGGTCACGGATATGCGCATTGGAATACGGGAAGATGAACAAATGTCCATATTCCTTTATCAGTTCATACAGCTCCGGGTGCCTCGTCTGTATGTTATTGATACTATTCCAATCTAAATATATCTTTAGCATGACCTAATTTAATATTGTTCCGTTTCATATCTTACTTCTTTTATTAAGAGGCTTCTTAATAATCCCCTTATTGATTAGGAAGTGCAAAAGGGTATATATTGTATTGACACTAACTGCATTTCCTGATTGCGTATACAATGCTCCATCAGAGACTTCTTTCTCTCTTGCTTTTTTGACAAAGTCAGCAGGAAAGCCTTGTAACATGAAAGCCTCTTCAGGGGTTAGCTTTCTTATAGGAATCTTTGCGAGCTCCTCTTTGTTCATTCTTTCAGAAGGACGATTCTTTCCACCAGACTGAAGGAATTCGTCGCTATAATAATTGTCTTGACAAGCCCTATGCATCTTGTTCATTGTGGCAGTCAATGTCCTTGCGATAATCTGATCAATTTCCGAGTGTGATTTATACCCTCCGGTTCCATCGCTGAGAATAGTTGGTTTCACCCTTTCTGAGAGATAATACTTGGATTCTACTTTCTTGTTTAATATATCTAGCACATTGTTATATATTGAGAGGCTGCAATTCGATTTGTCAATGCATTCAAAATGCCTTTTAATATCTTCCTCACAAAACGAGAACTTTCCGAAATGTTTTCTTCTAGCGAAAATCAGCACACGATATCGTTTCTGAGGAAGCCCATAATCTGCCGTGTTCAACAAAAGGGTTTGTTGATAATAACCAGCCTTATCAATCTCCTCAATTATTTTCGCGTAAGTTCTTCCACCATCATGCACCAATAAATTTTTGACGTTCTCCAATAATAAATACTTAGGCTTTTTGATATTGACGATATCCATAATTCGGAAGAACATTTGCCCTCTGTCTTCTTCAAATCCCATCATATTTCCCATCATGCTAAAAGCCTGGCAAGGGAATCCACCTGTTAAGATATCTATTCGGGGCAATTTCTTTATACTTACAGGATTACTTGTAAAATTGACAATATCGCCAATTTCTATTTCATGTGAAGTGTCATAATTGGCGCGATAGGTTGTTGCAGCTCTGTCATTTATCTCAGAATATCCGACATTAGAGAACGGCATCAATCCATCATTTTGGATTAACTCCATCGCTCTTCTAAAGCCTCCAATTCCTGAGAATAATTCTAAGTGATTCATACAGCAGATCCTTTCATGAAATACATTATGGAATTCCCTATTACTTCTGCTAACCTAACGGGTACGGCATTACCTATTTGGGCATACCACATATTCTGGCTACCTTGGAAAAAGTAGTCATCGGGAAATGTCTGTATCCTTGCAGCTTCTCTTGGGCTTAAGCCTCTTGCTTCCCAAGGATGTATATATGAATTGCAATCATACTTCATATGTGAAGTAATGGTCTTGCATACTTGATTTTCTTCCAACTTATAGTATTTGTCTTTAAAAATACCATTTCGTCTAACATATGGCATAATGTCAGAAATAGACTCATGAAGAGAATTTCCACCTTGTGGCAATCTCCGAAATATTTCGATGTCGCGTGGATTGTTATATCTGGCTTTATGATTATAAAGCTTCTTTATCTTTTTATTGCCATTAATGAAACGATAGAAATCATTCATAACATAATCATAATCGCATTCCGTGTAGCCTGATGCTTCAGATTCTACTCCGGGCACTCCTTTTTCTGCCTTCGGCTCAATGTGAGGAAGGCCATATAGTGCATCTTTAAGTTTAAATCCGTCTTCTACCATGTATTCTGACATCTTGAGAAAAATATCGTTTATTTTTACTCCCAGACGGTTACCAATGATGATAAACCTTTCGCGATTTTGAGGTATGCCAAAATCACTTGCTTGTAGAATTATCGACTTGAACTGGTAATCATTGCCCAAATAAGACACAATATCCTCATAGATTTCCTGTTGGCGTTTCCTCATTCCTCTTACGTTTTCCATTACGAAGAACAATGGACGCACGTGACTTAGGAATGTCAGATAGGCCTTGTACAACTCATTCCTCGGATCGTCGATAATTCTCTGTCTATTTGCCATAGAGAAACCTTGACAAGGAGGACCTCCTATGACAATATCTATATTTTTTAGCAACTTATCATATTCTCTAATTTTAGTATTTAGCTCACGTATGTCTCCAATATAATAATGTTTATCTGATAATTTGTGATTGTATTTATATGTAGAACAGAATACTGGCTCAATTTCATTAACAAACCATGGGGTAAAGCCAGCTTTTTCCATACCCAGACTAAAACCGCCACAGCCCGCAAACATATCAGCCATTAAAAATTTTCTCATTGTTTCTTTTTCTTTAGATAAAACGTACAAAGCCCCTATTGTCTACTGATACTGAAAACGAAGCGCTTCTGATGCCTCTATCCGATAGAAGACTCCGTATTTCTTTTTGTACCTTCTCTATTTTTGCAGGCTGCCTCTGTACGTTTTTGCTTTTAGGTAACGATTTCATCCCAAACTCCAAGAGATATTTACCTGCTTGAATCGCCAGATCTTTGTTAGAACCGTCATACACTTTAATTATCTCATCAATTATTCGCGTGACAATGGAAAGCACTTCCGAATCCTCAAGATTATGCGTTTTAAGAACAGACTTAGCATCATTCCTGTTCTTAATAATATCTATAATTTTTCCAGCATTGGTAATAGAGAGATGCTTTTCATCTGTTAGGAATTTATAAAATCCTATAGTTGAATTGTCCTGCCACTTAAAACCTTTAGAAACATACAGAAACGAAATATAGTGTCGAAAAGCATTTTCCGGAACACATCTCCATTTTACATTTAATTCTTTGTAATAAGGGTCAGCATTCATCCGGTCAAAAATTTTGGAAACCAAAGATGAGTCTGTACAATCATAGAAGTTACAATAATTGGTGTACTCGTTAAGATATGAATTAAAACTCATTCTTAACATTCTGTCATATTCCTCCATAGATCGGAAAGAACAGCCTATCTTGTCTAAGTATGCCCGGAAATTCAAGGCGACATCATTATTATTTTCCATATCTATTCTTCAATTATTAAACCGCTTTCAACAGCCTTTTCTATAATTTTCTTCAATTTATATGCTTGCTTTGTGGAAAGAAGCGAGTTCCTTTGACAAATAGAAGCGACCTGTGATACAAACTCCCTATCGCCATAAGAGAGCAACTTATATTTGTTCAACTTAGCAGCAATATCTAACCAGAATGCTGCTCCTTTTTTATAAATCTGTACCGTCAAATCAATATTACTGTCAAACATTGAACGTTTTTTGGCAGCTCTTTCTTCATCTTTTACAGAATCAGCAGAGACTAAGTCTTCTATAAAATCATCTGTAAGGCTACACCTATAGTCATGGAAAATTTTCCAAGTATCAGCTTTCTTAGCAAACTCACGAACAATAACACCTCCACAATTATCTAACAACCATTGATGAACTTGGGGAGCAATAATTTCAACTTGGCGTACAAAAGAAGGATACATGTGCTGCTTCTGCCAGATCCTATTGTAATCTATGCTTTTATCCTTTGGCACCATGCTTACAATTTTGGCAATTGTATATGGAACAATTTGAGCTTTATTTCCTCCAACTGGATACCATTCAGACTTATTTACCAGACTATCAACTTCATCAAAGATAATAACTGATGCCATTGCCTTCTTGAAAAATACTTCATTAATTGAGTCCTTCGATTTCTCATACAAAGCAATCATACGAGGACTGTAGTATTTCATATTATAGGCACTACCAGCTGCAACTTGATGAGGATTACATTCTATCGTATTCAAACATTTTGCCAGTTTCTCCTTCTTAACCAGCTGTTTCTTAGGACATTTCTCTCGAAAATGTTTAGTTTGAGCTGGTGTAAGTTTCATCTGCTCTTGCTCCCATTTACCACGAGAACGCTCATAGAACCATCTTGTCGGGTATGGCGTTCCATCTACTGGCGGTGCAAAGATATTTGCAGATAGATTCTCCATAAGCACATGGAATGGGTGATTTGAGAAGAAATCTGCGTCAGAAACAGGATTCTGAGTATTTGCACATTCTGCAATTTTTTGAATTGTGGAATTATTCTTATCCAATTCTTCATCATCCAATTCATGATCTACATTAAGTACAGTCAATTTCATGGGAACATATATCTTATCCAGATACTGAGCCTCTCGATTAACAATGGCATTTGCTAAAGATGCTGTTGTTTGTCCACCATTGATTATTTGTAATCCTTCAAAAGAAACAATATACTTACCATTCGGTGACAACACAACATTATTTGCAACTGTGGATATACCATTGTTATATGTGAAGAATTGATCCGCATCTTTAGCAGAATTAATAGTAGCTCGTATTTTTTTGTTGACTTTTCCTCTAGCACTAAGGAACGCTCTTACATTTCCTTGTAGCAAACGGCTTCCGTATTTAAGATAAATATTCGCCAAGAACCTGCCCTCAACAATACCCATATATGAAGTATAGCCCCTCGAGTTTTCAATTTCCACCCTCATGGCAGGTATGCCTTTGCAGTTAAAGTCCTCTGTTCTAATTGTGATTATTTCCGAGTTTTGCGATTGATAGAGTTGGTAAAAACGTTCAAGATTCCATAAGTTTAATTCTACTGGTCTATCAAGAAGGTCTGGTACTTCTACGGACTTTACGCCTTTGCTTAATACAGAATTTGTAATAATGTAAAACTTGAACTTCATTATTTCTGTATCAAGAGAAGACTTTCCAATCTTTGATTTCAACTCTTTAGCGATATCAATGGTATCATCTGAGTCATCACAATAATCCGATAGCCTGCCATTGTATGCTTCATCAACAAAATAACGCATACGGTTGTACAGATTAGTTATTGTGGTTTGAGTCAACGTAGTTACCTCTGCAGTGTTCTGGAAATCGCTAATTATTAACACGAATGAGGCATCAGCTTCATCATAGCCATAACCATCAAATGCCATAATTCTGCCATTCTTACCAGCACAATAGAATTCATGCTCGTATGCATCCGCCAACTCGCCAATGTCTTCCAATTTCTCTATTGATTCAGCAATAAACTCATTCTCCGGGTCATTCCCATTATGTTCTGCCTCTGAGCGAACTTGCTCAAGGAAGTATTTTTTATACTCTTCAAATTCCATATTGCTATTCGTTGATTAAGAATGGTAAAATACTAGTTATCGATATATCATATTGGGCTTGCACTATTGCAGGCGGCATCTCAATTCTAATTATTTTGGGGAAATCCGTATTCACAGCATATCTATCAATGCTGACAACCTGATAGACATACTCATCTGTTTCAGAATCAAAACTAAATCCCTGTTCTGACATTTTCGAGATGAATTTATCTAAATCCTCGTCAGAATCGAACTCCTTCATAATCTTATTGGCAAGTTTACTCAATGTAACACCATTGAAGGCAGGACTCATCCGTTCCATAGGAATAATTACTAATTCACCATAATTGCTGCTTTGCAATTGTTCAAGCGAACTAATCTTAACGGTCTCTTTGCCTGAATGAATACTTTTTACTTCATACCAGATATCTTCTAGCGAGAAGTCTTTGTGTGTCAGTTCCTGGCCACTCCATGAGTTCAATGAATCTGTCTTTCCGTATTTGGGAAACATATAATTGTCTAAGAAATACAATTCCCCAATAAGACCCATAATAGCAGACTCATCCATTTTTTTCTTTTTTGATGAAAACATCTTTTTCCAAGAATACAAACGATTTGTTACGACTTGATAGCCTGATGGATTATCGGGGCATGACCTCGTAGTATCAATGATGTCTTCTATTAAAGCACAGAAAGTATCAAACATATCTGTGTCTTTCAAGAAGATTAGCAAATATGAATATTTTGAAGTTGTGCCTTGTGACACACCAATAACTCCAGAGCCCTTTACTTCTTTAATAATGAAGTCTCCTCTATATTCCAGGGTATACTGTCCCTTTTCGTTGAGGCCAAGATATAAGTCCAGAATATGCTTGTCGTCAACTCTGGTAAAATAACCGTTCCTAAAGAACTCTTTGAATCTTTTCCTAATATTATTCATTGTCTTCAATCTCTTCTTCAGAATCTTCAATACTTGCTTCTAATTGTTTCCGATAACCCACGTAATTCATTGTGTAGTGTTTATTCTTTCGTTCTGAATCATCGTGAGTATTGGGGAATCCTAGAGAGTAGCCTACAACCAATTTGTGGTCATAGGTGTTTTTATAATCACCGTTGTCCTTCTTTCGATTAGTACTACTTTGTTCTTGATATTCCAAGTCTATAATGAAAATGCTCAATAGCGGATTACGTTCGTCCATATATAAATATTGGAACCAAGCTATTGCCGGCAACTCTTTGGTTCTATCTTCTTCTGAGTGTTCGTTATCGTATCTTTGTTTTACCAAACGTCTAATGTCATCACCTTTCGCAAACACCTTGGCTCCCTCAGCTGTACCACTAAGTTTACTTCTATTACCAATATTCAACACCTTATCATCTTTTAAGGAATAGTCACGCTTGACAACGTGTAATGGTAATACATCACCAGAAAGTGATATGGTATTAGACGAATCGCCACTAACAAATAGTACATCCCACAGGGAGTTTCCCAAACTCTCGGTGACATGTTTGTACATTTGCAACTTGTCAAATTTTTTATGAGGTGCTATATAAGCCTCCGCTATTAGATCCGCAATAAATCCACTTGGAACATTTTTAATAACTCGTGCTCCTTTCTCTTTATTGAAACCCAAGTCGAAGGAATACCCAGAATTGTTCAGTTTGACAATAAACGAATTAATGTTGTCGAGGTTGCTTTTCTGATGTGCAAGGTCTGCATCCACATATGGTGTCTCAAAGAGGTTGCCATAGATATTCACGATTTCTTCATGGTCAAACGAGTGTCGCATCTTGTTTGCCGCAGTTATTTGAAGTTCACGGCTTTCGTTTCTCACCCGAATACCAAATTCTCTTGGTGTTTTGTGGATACGATGCATAATTCTTAAATCTCCTTTCAACTCTTCCGTCGAGTCTGATATTTCCTCATAAAAGCCACAAGTTTCCTTGCTTGTCCATATTTTGCAAAGGTCGTCATAATTATATCTGTAGCCAAACCAGCGTCCCATCTGCATTAAGACATCAAAGGTGTTAGTGTTTCTATAGAAATAGCTTACGCATAGTCCTTTGAGGGTAAGACCTCGAGAAAGAGCTATACCTCCAATCGCTATTATGCTGGCACTAGGATTCTCTTCATAATCTATTTTCTGACTCATCTTTGAGCCATTGACAACCCTTGTTTCTATCTTATCAGAAGCTCTGAACATTATATCTCTATTACAAATGTCACTCCACTCATAATCGAGATATGAGTACTGTTCTTCCCAGTTACGCTTTAGAGCTTGATAAACTTTGCTCCTCTCATTGTCAGCTAATTTGTCTGACAAATCAAACTTGATAAACCTTTTTATTTGCTGAAGAACAATTTCTATTTCTTCTTTGACGTAATTCTGGACATCAACGAAACGTGAGACGTTTATCAGCATTGTTGTTGGTTGTTCCTCATCGTTGCGAAGTATCCTAACGGCATTAGAAAGAATAAAAGTACATACCGCATCATTTATGCTATTAGGCAAGATGCCTCTCCATGTCTTTGCATGTTTGTAATACAACAGCCTTGTATCCTTATCGATTCCTCTTTTGAACTCTTCATCCAGGGTTTCAAAAGAAGGTTCGATAATGTCATCCGTCATATTTAGCCAATAACTATACCTACCATTCCCGTATATATCCTTAGCCCCTATATAGGTTGATGGAGTTGGAAGCACGTATATAAAGTCCTCCGGGAACAAATCAGCGTTTGCCATTTGTTCTTCAGTATCTGGATAAATGAACACGTTGGCAAAGGGTGTAGCAGTAAAGCCAATATAGGTGGTACGCTCAAAAATCTCACAGAGACTTCTAATAAGTGCATTTGTTTTTGTCGGATTATATAAATCCTTCTTTGTATTGATAGAAGCATTGTCTGCCTCATCATCAATCAACAGCATCGGGCAGTGAATTTTGTTATCTACTGGATCAAGATTATTCCCCTTTAACCAGTCCAAAACTCTTTGCAAGACCGTGACATTCTTTTTTATGACAAGCACCAAAAGGTTCATATCCTTAAGAGAGAGTATGATGTCCGTTTTGTCTGTTTTAAAGTCGTTCTCTATTGATGTCAACGACAGAGCCTTTGACGGTTCGTTATCTTTTCCGACACCAACGGGTTTTATAATTCTTTGTGTCTTGCCTCCTATCTTTTCTATCTTGACACTTCTTCCGATTACACCCTCTTCTATTCGTTCTTGCGTTTGTTTCCTCAATGTTTCTGTTACTCCTGTCAGCAATATGACAACATTATAGCCCGCATCAGCAGCCTTACAAATTAGTCCCGTGTATGTTGAGGTCTTACCAGATTGCACATCACCTATGACCAAACCTCGACGAAGTGCCTTTTCTGAACTGTCTTTTCTTGGGTCAGCAACATAATTCATTAAATCCACCAATGTCTTGTTTTCAAGAATGTCGATAGATTTTGGGTCGAGTTTCATGTCTCGTGTTAGGTAATTCTTATAACGAGGCCAAAAATATTCACTATCTGCATCATAATTGGAATACCAGTCCCGTATCTCACTATCATTATCTATGCTAATGCCAGTGGTATGCTTAATGAGAAGACGAGATTCAAGACCTCTTTGAATGGTCATTACATCTTCATCATCATATTCAAGCCCATAGCTGCCCAATTGATTCTCAATCAAGTCAAGAAGATTGTCTTCTGTCACTTCTACGCCAAGTTGTTTTTGCATGAACTCAATCGTACTTATAACTTGGAATTGTACCTCTTTATTTGTTTTCATGCTTAAAATGCTTTTTTAGTTCGGTTTCCAAATTCTTTGAATAGCAGAAAGGCTCACTAGACATAATGGCCTTAATAATCTCATTGAGTGGCTTACTGCCATATTTCAGTGCAGTTTGAATCATAATGATAGCTTTCTGTTTTAAGTCGCTATCTCTATCATCAACCTCGTTTTCAGTATACTCATTATTAGCCCTATCAATATAGATTTGCTGGACTGGCAAATTACGCTCAACCTCTTCAATAAACATTTCCAGATAATCCATGTCATCATCTGACAACTTCTGCTTTATGAGATTGAGGAACTGACTGTCTCTGTTTATCTCATATGCATATTGATTATCTCTACATTGGATACGGCTCCAGATATAATCAATCTTCTCGTCAACATTTGCTTTCCTGCCACGATGCGTTTGTTGTTTAACAGATAGGTTCATCGCTTCTGTTACTGCCCTTTTCAGAGAATTCCTTATCTGGAGAGGAATAGAAGCATTCTGCTTCTTGATGTCAATCTTCCAAATGTCATCAAGACTGTTTGGGAAATCCACTCTAATTCTCGCATTTTTTGTCAATTCGCCTCGTTGTAATCCGAACCAGGTCCCCCAAATGATTAACCTATCATTGCGATAAATGTAATACCCCTGCTTTGTTCGCAGGTTCTCGTCACCACCAAGTAGTTTAATATCCTTTTTGGTGAGGTCTTTGTAGAAGGGTAGAATAACTGGCTGAACTTTTACGACACGCTCTATACCATTACTGTCTTTAATGGCAAGATTGATTACTTTTTGTCTTGTAACCTTCTCTTTCTTTGTATCAAGAAATGGATCTTGACCTTCTATGTTTAGTTGATTTAACTTGATAGACAAACTATGGTTATTCAAGAAACGGTGAAATATTAGAGAAACATAATCAGACACAGTTTCCTTATATGCACACAGAGTCGTAAATATCTGTCCGTTGGTGGCCTTATCTATTACATCGAAATCTTGCCAAACGACCAATGTTCCATTTGCTTGATTATTGAATACACCATAATTTGGCAGCGACCTTTGTTCCTTTTCAGACAGAATTATTAGGTCCCATTCTCCAGACTTTAAGATATGATTATAGTTCCATTGAAAAGCAGAAGTTCTCCCGTCTTTTTTGCTAACAACAGACAAAATCCTACATTGAGATAAAGAGGCAGCTTTTAAACCAAGACCAAAACGCCCCAAGTCATCATCACTTCTTGTTTCTTCGCAAGCAGTGCTTCCATATCGCATGGCATTAAAGAGTTCATCCTCAGTGAGCCCAACTCCATCATCCATGATAGAGACAAAACAATTCGACGCCTCTGTCGGGAAAGACAACTGAATGCTTTTTGCATGAGCACTGATACTATTATCAATGATATCCGCAATGGCAGATTCAAACGTATATCCAATAGACCTCATTGAGCCCATTAGAGAATCTGCCTTTGGTATGTTCTTTCTTGTTTGTACCATGCTTTAATACGGTTAGTCTTTTATAATTATTACTATTTATCCCACCTTCAAATGCTCATACAGTTTTAGCCTCAGCACCTCGCCATTCTTGAACTCGAACTGGAACTTTCTGCGATTGAACCTCGGATTATTCTTGTGGATAATGCGGTGGTAGTTCGGGCTGATGATAATGATGTTCGTGGAGTCGTTGTTCTGCGAACGAGTGAAGTAGTCGATGTGATGAGCTTCCACCACGCTGTCGCCATACTCGTCGCCAATCTTCTCGCCACTGATTTCGTCTCGATAGTCGTAGAACCGCTTCAGAGTCAGGATGATACTGCAGTCAATACGGCGATACTTCACCAGCCGCTGCTTCTCCTCAATCGAAGCCGTCTTGTCAGCCATGAAGAACTGCTCGTCGTCGCTCTGCTCGTAGACCTCCTCGGGAATGGCGCTCAGCGTGTGGGCCAGCTGCTGATAGTCGGAGCTGGAGCAACACTCCATGCAGAGCACGTCGGGCGACGAGGTGAGGTAGAGACGGATGTACTCCTGCAGGTCGTCGGGCAGCAGAATCTGCCGCTTGCTCTTGCCTAGTTCCTGCTTCTGCGCAAACAGGTACGCATAGCTCTTATGGAACACGGCGCGCAGCTTGACGGCCAACGGCGACTGGCGACTGTAGCGAATCTGAATCACGTCCTTATGTCCTTCCCATTTGCTCTGCACGAAGTTCTGGTTCTTCAACTTCGCATCGTAGAACTCGCCATCAATCAGAATCTTGATGTCCTTGCTCTGCCCGTGCGTCAAGATGGATTCATCCCACGCCCTGAACAACGAGCACACCGACACCGGAATGGTCATCCCGTCATTCAGTAACGACCAGTCCACCGTCTTCTGCAATATGAATCCATTGTCGTAATCCATCAGAGTTATATTTCGTTTTTTATATTCTTGTTTACTTCTTACTATCTTCTTACCCTATCGAGAGACTATCGAACGCCTATCCTACGTCCTTGTTACGATATAGTTTGAAACTTTTCTCTGCCATTATCAGTTAACGCATATTTCTGTTTCGGATTGTTTGGAACATCCTTTATCGTCGGTTCTACCAAGCCTGTATCAACGAGGGGCTTAAGGATTGTCTGACGGAATCTGTTTTTGTTTTTCTCACCAGCATAATCCATCAACTCAGTGATAGAGCCAGAAGCCCTAAACAAGTAATCAATTACGGATACTATCTTCTTCAACTGCACTTCGCTCAACTGGGGACAAACTGGGGACAGAACTAGGGACAAGGCTTGGGACAAACTGGGGACATCACCGCCAGTTTTACCGCCAGTTTTACCGCCATTATCGTTGATATAGCTCTGTGAGACTTTCACCTCAACCTTGAATGCCGTGATAAGATTAACGTTGAACTCTGCGGGTAGGTTGCCATTCTCTTTCAAGTCAGTCTGGACTTGTCCTACACCTCGATTGAACATATTGACATAGCCCAGCGTCTTCATGGCACTGGCTACAAGTGGATTGCGGTAGTCGTTCACACTTGGGAAGTTCTCAGGACGGGCATTGCCATACAAGCCTCCTGCATTCAGAATCTCCAGATGGCTGGCAAACTCATAAAAGCGAAGTGGCGTATTACTCTGCATATCTCGGTGCATACAGGCGTTGAGAAGAAGTTCTCGGATAGCCTGATAGGGGTAATTGCTGACCATTTCCTCGCGTAGAATAGAAACAAAAACAGGTTTCTTCTTGATAACAGACAACTCCAAAAGCGATTCCAGACGTGGTAGCAGTTCACAATAGTTGCCTTCCAACTGCATTTCGTTCTCTACCTCACTGGTCACGTCTTTACCCTTGAAGCGTACATACTGCACATACAGACCTGGCATGAAACGGCGCGGCTTGTTGCCAAACAGAACAACTGCTGCGTATGTGGGGCATTTGTGCTCAGTGTCATACATGCCCACAGCGGCCATCTGTTCCTCGATGGGACGAGTGTCAGATTCCACCAACTCATTACCTAATAGCGGTATCAGATACTTTGTACGCAGCAAGTCCGTGTTGATATCATTCAGCTTGGCAGCCAAACAAGGCATGGTGTCGAAGGTTGCCATGAATGACATTCTTCGTTCTGCAAGGATGCGTTCTTCTGCCTCCGTAGCTATGTCGCGACGAGGACCAATACGAATAAAGGTGCGACCACGATAGCGAACAGGAGGTAAGTCGGACGGACTGACCTCGGCAACCAGTAAGTCTCCTTCAGGGAACTGGAAACGGTCAACGCTCATAACAGGTATAGGCAGGATGTTTCCGTTGCTGCGTATGGCTGCAATCTTCTTCAGCAAGTCATCAGTGACCTTCAGACCTGACAACTCACCATTGTCGAAAGCGCCCAATATCAGGTAGCCCTTCTTGCGCGAATTGGGCAGGTCATTAGCAAAGGCACAGATAGCCTCCTGGAACTTATCCATGTCACCTGTTGACGTGGTTCGCTCCACACGATAGGTTTCCGTGCTATGCAGCAGTTCTTGTATTTCGTCTTTTGTTATCATTCGACTTATTTCTCTTGATTGAATTCTTCCTGTCTCACCAACTCCTGCACAGGCACTTCAAGCGCATTTGCTATTGCAATGAGAGCTTCAAGGCTTGGCTGGGTGGTATTGGTGACCCACTTGGACACTGTAGCAGGATCCTTGCCGAGTTTGTCGGATAGCCACTTATTGTTTAGGTCACGTTCAGCAAGAACGACTCTTATACGATTTAACTTTGCCATGATAGATTTCTGTTGTTTGACGGCAAAGTTACAAAATATTATCGAAACAAATGCTGATATGCTCAAAAAAGCTCCATAAATAAGCCAAAATTTGATTAAAAGACCAATCTTTTGATGAATACATGACAATTTTCATGCTCATTATATATAATATAATGTGTATTTGAAATATCTTTTGAAATGACCGACGACCATTTGATATTCTTAGTGACAATCCCCATTCATTATGGAAGCAATGAAAGTTCGGAGAAAGGTTCGGAGTAAAGTTCGGAGAGGAAACAGTTTTAGTTCGGAGATAAGTTCGGGAACTCACCCTCATAAGGTTCTTGGACAAGCCAGGCGGCAAAGACGAGCATGGGGGCATCCATACAACAGATAACAAGCGAAAAATACACAAGAATTCGATTTAAGTGCGATTTTTGTGAGAAGATGGCAAAAAATCGAACTTAAAACATGGTTAAATGTCGATTTGAGCATTTTCTCTTCTTACACGAAGTTGCAAAAGCAAGCGTATGATTCTACCATTTTTGCCACATCAAACTATTATTTCGATTGATAAATGTTAAAAATGACAGCAATAAAGTCGATTATCAACTCAAAAGCTTTGTTAATTCAAATTTAATCGCTAATTTTGCAGCAATTCTACAAAATCAGATGTGTAATGATACTAAAAATCGAATTTGAGAATTTCTTTTCTATTAGAGATAGAATAAGAATCGACTTCAGAGCAGGAAACATCAATACAGCTCTTGCACGGGAGTTAAGTCATAATGTGATGGAGTGGAATGGTGTGCCTGTGCTTAAAACCATTGGATTGTTTGGGCCTAACGCTTCTGGCAAATCGAATATTCTGAAAGCCATTACTTTTTGCTGTAGAATGATTTTGGAGTCCCACCTCTACAATGAAGGTGCAACATTCAATTTCGAACCTTTCAAATTCGATGGTTGGCAAGATAAATCAAGTAAGTTCTTGATTGATTTTGTGTGCAATGACGTGGAATACGAATACGCTTTTGAATTAACTCGTGAACGTATTATCAGCGAAAGTCTATATCATTATCCAGTTGGCAGACGCGCAAAAATATTTGTTCGCGATGCAGAAGGAAAATACAGTTTTGGTACTGGCGTTATGACTAAGCCTTCGGATGTGGTTACAAACACCAGTGAGAAGAACCTTTTCCTAAGTCGTGCCAGCTCGATGAACAGGGAAATTGCCCAAAAGCTTTATCGTTATTTCATGAATCAATTCTTGCTTGGACTTGTGAATGTGAATGACATGATGGTGTTGGATAGTTTCAATGCTTACAAGAAGGTGATACTCAAAGCACTTGAAATATGCGATACAGATATTACTGACATCGAGGCAAGGAAAGAACAAGTGCCTGCTCCTGTGGTTGTACCTGGACAAACGGAGCTATCATACAAGCTGGTGGATGTGCTTCGCTTCAAGACATTCCATCGCAACCAAAAGGACATCATGTTCGACATGGACATGGAAGAATCTAACGGTACAAGAAAACTATTTCAGATTCTGATACGACTCTTGGATGTGGTAAAGAACAAGAAGAGCATTATGATGGACGAGTTTGACATGGGATTGCACACTCGTTTAGCTGATTTCATTCTCGACTTGATTCATGCCTCTGAGAGCAATCAGTTATTGTTCACATCTCACAACACAAACCTTATCGATGTTAAACGACTGAGACGTGACCAAATTGTTTTTGTCAACAAATCGGAACAAGGTACAACGGAAGTGTATTCTTTATATGACTTCAAGGATTTCCGTGAGAATATGGATGCCGAAAAGGGATATATACAAGGACGCTTTGACGCTGTGCCTTATGTTGATTCATCGGTATCAAGTATCAAACAATTGTTGGAAGGTTGATTATGGCAAGCAAAAGAGAACCGTCACCATCTTTGCGAATGCGAAAGATCGCCCTTGTCATTTGCGAGGGCGAGACAGAGGTCTGCTATATCAATCTTCTGAAATCGTGGTATAAGTCACCCATCAGAATCATTTCGCACATAGAAGGTACAAAGATCACACCATCGTTGGTTGAGAAGCGTACAAAGGAACTCAAAATCTCTCAATGGGATAAAGTGCACACATTCCTCATGTACGACATGGATGTACAGACTATCAATGAGAAATTGCGTAGGTGCAAGGCTGAAATGCTGTTAAGCAATCCTTGTTTTGAAATATGGTTGCTACTTCATGCCAAAGATCAGAAGGCAGCCATCGAAACGGATGCACTCATCAAAGAGTTGAAGAAAAGCGCCCCTGTGTGGAAGAATTACTCCAAGTCAGCCTTTACCGACACTCAAAAGTCCTTCCTGAACGACAACACAGATGTTGCAGTTGAAAGAGCTAAGAAATTGCAAGAGTTTCAGAATCCATCAACAGGCATTTATAAATTGATAGAGATGCTTTCAAGTGATGCACGCCAATCGCTAGAAAGTGGAAAGAGCGTTTAAAAAGATGGGCAAATTCTTAAACATGTTAGAAAACCACATCGGCTTTTGCACAAAAGGGCTTAGCAAGAAAGATAGTCTCGATGGTGATTCTTTCCTCCAAACAACCTACGGAGAATGGCTCTGCAGCAAAAAAAGAAAACAATGCCAAGAATTATTCGGTACTGCCAAAAGATTCAAAGCTGTCAAAGGAAGTGAGAAGCTGATTGGGAAAGGATGCGTCAAAACTGATAATTATCATTATAGATTGATTACATGAAAAAATTGAAATTATTCTTTTCTTGGCAGTCTGATGTAAATGGCAATCATGAAAAAATTCGTGATGCACTTATTTTAGCCTGTAAAACTATACTTCAAGAAGGGGAATACAATATTCAATACACCGAATCCACATGGGAAAGATCAGGCTCTCCTATAATTGATAAGGTTGTTATGGAAAAGGCAAAAGACTGTGATATGTTTGTTGCTGACTTAACGCCTGTGGCATACACCCAAAACAAGAGTTTGCCAAATCCTAATGTAATGTTGGAGCTTGGCGTAGCAAAAGCCAGCATGATGGATGATGTTATTCTTCTATTATATTCGGGCGATATTGATACAAACAGAATGCCGTTTGATATAAACCATCAGCGGCTGAGCAGATTCTCGAAGACTAAAATTACAGATTACGTAAGGCTGATGGCCCAAACGGCAGTGGAAAATCCCAAACATCGGTCTGCTTTTGACGATAACGACAAATTCCTTTTTTATAATAGAAATGTAAGAAAGAACATCGCATCAGGAAAATACTTACCTAATGTATTCCTTGAGGACAGAAAAATAAAACAGCACCTGAGGGATTTTGTTGATCCATATACTTTCTGCAAGCTTGTGTTAGAAAGATGTGATATGTTTGAACTCTACCGTTTAAACAGAAATAGAAAAATTACGCATAGGGCTCCTTTTACTTTTGATATATCACCATACAAGACGTGTGCGGCAGAAGAGTCTATTGGGACACTCTATCAAGGAGTGGAAGCGTTTCAGAAATACCTTCGTTTAAAGTATGATGAACTACATACAAATAATTCTAGGGACTATTTTAGCTCTTCAAAATTTGGAAAACAATACGAACATCTGCGTTATGTTAGTGGAAAACTGTTGCTTATTACCACATCAGCAGGACAAGGAAAGACCAATCTGGTGTGTGACCTTGTAGAAAGGGTGTTGCTAACGAGGCATATACCATTTGTGTATCTGAACGGTTATGAGATAAAACCTGACGACATTGGGAAGAGTTTTGCAGACATGATGTTGCCAGGAACTAACACCTCTTTTGAAAACGCGATAAAAGAGGTTGCGACCTACTGTAAGTATAAGAGGTGTCCTATCATTTTTATCATAGATGGATTAAATGAAAATCCACTTCCTGATGTATTTGCTTCAAATCTAGAGGTGTTCCTCGACATGGTTCTACAATATGATTGCGTAAAGGTGCTTATGACGTGCAGAACAGAATACTACCAAGAACGATTTGCCTCACTGGATGTCGCCTTTAAGGACAAGATGATAAAGATAGAAGAGTTGAATGAGCATTTCAGAGATGAGGAAAAACAGAAATTGCTTCATAACTATCTGACATACTATAATATTAAAGCCAATATAAGTAATTATGTAAAAGATGCCCTTTGCAAAGACCTGCTATTGCTGAGGATATTCAGTGAGGCAAATCATGGGAAGACACTTGGACATGTACACAGTATTAAGCGTGAGGAACTTTTTGCTGAGTATTATGAGTTGATGACTTTGAGACTTATTGAAAAGGTACAGAACGAGCTTCACTATCGCTTGGAGAAATCCAGTATTTCTTCGTTTATGGAGAATATGGTCAATTACATGATTAGTAATGATTCGTTTTTCAATGTGCCGCTTCCGCAGCTCTTGAAGAATATAGCAATAGAGGAAGAGGAAATATTCAAAAGATTCCTAGATGAAAACATTTTGTTAAGGAAAGATCTTGCTCCAGCAGCAAAGGGAGCATTTAGTCATAACGAAGTAGTGAACTTTACGTATGACTCTTTCCGTGATTACATTATTTCTGCATATTTGTCAGACAGCATTCTCCCACGTAATTTCTCGGAATATGAGCGTTCGGTTAGAATCTTCACTTCCAGTGGTCATCAGCTAAGAGAAGGTATAACACCCTTTCTATTCGTTCACTCAAAAAACAACCAACAGAGGAATGCGTGTAACGTACTTTCTCAACTTGATTGGTATGAAGATGTTTTTGAGGGTTATATTTGGGATGTTAAAGAGGAGTCAATAGAAGACGCAGATATAAAAACAGTTCAAAATCTTCTATCGAAGGAGAGTCCTAAACATGTGGCCTGTCAATTAGTGTACTGGGGACGATGGAATACTGAAAAACATGGACGATTAAACATACGTTTGCTGCTTGACCATCTATCGACACTGGATGACAAAGCTCTTAGTGAATTCATGGAGAAAATATGGTCTCAAGAAATAAAGAAGTATTATGGCAGGCAGAATGAAAAAAGCGAAAGGTGGCACATGATTAACTCTTTGGAGAAATTGATGGAAGATAATGAAATAATCCAGTATAAAGACATCCAGAATCTATATGAACTACTGCTTTATATGTGTGGTTGTTCTGAAAGATATGCCCAGGATGTGTATATTCTATATTTGAGGAAGTTTGGCAATGCACAGCAAATGGAAGCTGTACAGAAAGTCACTCAGAGTTATAAACTCGTGGTATTAATTGAACAATTAAAGTCAGTATTATGAGGTATGGACATGACATGTATCGCTATTTGATTTTCGCTCACAAAGACTTGACCGAAGAGTACTTTGTTGAAAAGAGCGGTGCTGTTAACGGTTATGCTAAAGAACTGTTTCAGCGAATATATAAAAGTCTTTTCTCTGAAAGCATGGATGTACAGTATATGTATGATACATTCTATAGAAAAGAATATAGTAGTTTTACGGATTTTCTTATGGGGTATTTCCAGTTGGAACCTATATATGCAAAAGAAATAACGGACACTCTAGATACAAGGAAAGAGTTGCGTTTATATGATTACGACTCGTTGTCTGTCGGTGAGAACTTTGATGATTTTATTACTTCGGATGACGTGTATGAGAGATTTGAAAAACTGGTAATGATGGCCGTTTGAATTATGAAGGTAAAAACTGATTTTGTTACGAATAGTTCTTCGACAAACTTTATAGTTATGTCAAAAGGGGTCCCTACGCTTCAAGCATTTCTTAGAGCAGTAGGTATATCGCAAGAATCTATGTTCTTGGATATTTTTATACATCTTTTCAAATGTTTTAAGGATGACTTGACCCCTGGTTTATGGTATGCGAGGAGGTTTGAATGTAGTTCGGTAGATGAATTTGTGGAAAAGAATTTCAGCAAGGATACGTTAGCTCGGGTAAAGGAAGCGGAAGCTAAAGGCTATGATATTTATATCGGAGACCTAAGCAGCGATAATGATGCAATAGAAACATTATTCTGTTGTGATTCCTTTGTAATAGATAGTGGAAAACTTGTTATCGATGCAACAGAAGACGCTTGGTGATATTGTTGTTGGGGAGCATCCATCTCAGCATTACAAAACGGTGTTCAGCCAGAAAACAGGGTTCTTTGTCCGATTAGAAGAAGAAGGACATAAGGAGCCTTTTTGGTCAGAAGATGGGCCGGAATTGTTAGACTTGTCAATAACCAAATATTGTGAAAGATGTTGTGATTTCTGTTATAGACAGGCAAATCCATCAGGAAGGCACATGCCATTGAATGATGTGGAAAATGTTGTTGAGCAGGCAAAGGAAGCCGGGGTTCTGCAAATCGCCCTTGGAGGAGGTAATCCGAACCAGCATCCCAATTTCATAGAGATATTGAGAATCATCAGAGAGAATAACATAGTGCCTTCGTATACATCCAATGGTGAGGGGCTGACAGATGAGATATTAAAGGCAACAAAGCAGTATTGTGGTGCAATGGCTTTGAGTTTGTATCCACCATATGAGCGATATGATGAGATTGCTAAGCGGATAGCAGATTATGGAATAAAACTCAATCTGCATGTCATTCTAAAAAATGACACAATCGATCTTCTATCAACATGGTTTAAGGAACTTCCTGCTTGGTTCACATATATCAATGCTGTTATTGTTCTTAATTATAAGCCAATTGGCGGTTCTCGGGATTTGATGGTAAAAGATAACAAACGGCTAAAAGCATTCTATGACAACGCTTCCGCATGCAAATCTGTCAAAATAGGATTTGATAGCTGTTGTGTTCCTGGGATTGTAACTTGGATGAATGCAAATTCTGCACTGATTGATTCTTGTGAGGCTGCAAGATTCTCTGCATTTATCTCTGAGGACATGAAAATGTATCCTTGCTCGTTTATGGCCAATACTGATTCGTGGGGTGATTTAAGAACGACATCTTTGCTATATATATGGCAGAATAGTCCTGCATTTAAAAACCACAGAACCCAAATCTTAAACAGTAAATGCGGAGGTTGCAAACACTATCATATATGTAATGGGGGATGTGTATTTATGCCGGAGATCAATCAATGCAAAAATAATGATAGCGATTTGTTGGAAATCGTGTAAAACTATAAGACTATTATTGGTGCACAAACTTCAGTTGTAGATTCTACCGCAATTTTAGTTTGGTAAAGATGTTCCAAATCAAGAAAAATCATTAGGTTTGTGATTTTTTCTGTGTTTTCTTTTGGTTATTCGGGGAGAAATTCATACCTTTGTAGTGATTTTGTAACATGTTGATTATCAATGGTTATTTCCGTTTTTACGACATGTGTGCAACATCCGGTGCTAACGCATTGATAGTCAGTTAGAGTCGTTTTTGAGGAGGTGAAGTAAATTACTGAATTACAAAATATTACAAGAGGTGCAATTTTGAATTGCACCTCTTTTTTATTCTCAACAGAGGTATAGTACTGCTCCCACATGTCCCCATAGTCGTATGTAAACTGACAAGTTCCTGTCGCCTTCATTTAGGGGAGGAATTAGTTTAATTGCCTTATTTAAGACCATGATACTATCTCTAGCCCACACGGAGGGTCGCCTTGGTCCGGTTGTTATATCATTACCCAATTTTTGGAAATGTACAATTACCTGTCGTGAAGGCACGAGGGACAACAGTTTTCTTGGGAAAGCAGCAGTATTTTCAATTCAGCATTAATTAGACTCTAATTAGGCCCTAATTACGTTGCAATTAATGCCTAATTGCATGCCAATTAGGCATTAATTAGAGTCTAATTTGTCGACTAGTTGCAACCTAATCAGGCATCAATTGAAAATAAGGATGCATGGAGATACTTTTGGATAGGCAAAAACGGTCGTATAACCGCCGAAAGTTGTGCTTGTTGTTTGAGTTGTTTTTATAACAAAGGTGTTGCTTAAACCACAACATCAACAACATCAACAACATGCACAACATTTCCTGTCTTATGATCCATTTGCAAACAATGACAGAGGATAATAGAAAAAAATAGGGAAGCAGATTTGCTTAACGGAAAGCAAACTGGCAAGTTCCTACTCTGCCAAATAGGCTCCTACGGCATTGATGCACAGCGGACCTCGAGCATCGATGAAACGGATGCGCAGCATGCGGGCCTTAACTGTCGGGAAAACAAGGATGCGCTTGTGGCCAATGGTGGTGGTTTGTTCACCACAGTCAATTTTCTGCCATGTCGTGCCATCGTTAGACCATTCTGCACAGAACGACTTGACACGCTGACCCAGCGGGATGTATTCTTGCAACACGATGCGATTGAACGACTGTCGCCCATTCATCGTGAAGGTCAGTGTGCCTGAGTTGACGCCATCTGCTGTGGCCCAATAACGGTCGTAGTCGCCATTGACGACATTCTTTGCCTTGTATGCCGAACCTCTGACATTGCTTGCCTTTACCTTGGCTGTGCCCAGCAGGTTGTGGGCAAAGATGCGGTCGAGTTTCTCGCGGAAGGCCTTGAGGTTGGCCACATCGGTAGGATGCATGCGGCCGGTACGGGTGACAGGCACATTGAGCAGGAAGGTGGCGTTGCGGCCTACATTCTTGTAATACAGGTCGACAAGCTGGTCGGAAGTGAGTATGCCCTTTTCGTTATCGGCCTCATGGTAGAACCAGTGGGGACGACGTATCGACACATCGCACTCGGCAGGAACCCACACCTCGCCATCCTCGGCACCTGTTGGCGAATAGCTGGCATCGAAGGCCGGCCGGTCGTCACCGCGCCGTAACATCGACCAGTTGGTCTCGCCGGCAATGCCATCCTCGTTGCCTACCCATCGGCAGCCGGGGCCGCCATTGGAGAATATGATAGCCTGGGGTTGCAACTCGCGCACATAGCTGAAGAGCGTGGGGAAATCGTAATAATGCTCCTTGTCGATGCTGCGTTTCTCATCGGCACCTCCATACCAGCCGTCACCACCGTTGGCACCGTCGAACCACACCTCGAACAACTCACCGTAGTTGGAGAGCAACTCACGCAGTTGTTTTTTGTAGTAATCGACATAGGCGGGGGTGGCATAAGTGGCCTGATGACGGTCCCAAGGCGAGAGATAGACGCCGAACTTCAGTCCATGGCGGCGGCATGCCTCAGCCAACTCGCCCACCACATCGCCCTTGCCATTCTTGTAGGGACTGTTCTTGATGCTATAATCGGTGTATTTGGTGGGCCACAGACAGAAGCCATCGTGGTGTTTGGCCGTCAGGATGACGCCTTTCATGCCACCGGCTTTCAAAGCCTCCACCCATTGGTCGACATCGCAATAGCCCAGCGTGGGGTTGAAAATATCGACAGGATAGTTGCCATAGCCCCACTCCACGCCGTCGTCGCCATAGTAGGTATCGGGCCCATAATGAATGAAAGCATAGGTTTCCATGCGCTGCCATGCCACCTGATGGGCGGTTGGAAGGGGCAATACGGGCTTGGGCGGATTGACTTTGGCATGGAGAGACTGAAGCTGCGGCCATGCCACCACACATGCGACCAGGAATAAGAAAAGACGATGTCTCATGGATTTTGGTGTTTACTGTTTGATGGTTTTGGGGAAGAATTCCATACGATTTTCAACGGTTTCAGTTCTTTGCCGTTCACTCTGGGCACCACGTTGATGTAACGGCGGTAAGGATACTCCTTGACAGCCTTATAGCGGGCATACACCTTGGTGCGCTCGCCGGGCTTGAGCTCCAATCGCCGGGGCATTTGCAATACTTGATTGTCAGGCCGGCGCAGGAACTCGATAACCATAGGTCTCTGTGTGTCGTTGGCTATCAGCAGACGAATGGTTTTCTCCTCACCCACCTTCATCGCAGGAAACGGCAACACCTGATGGCTCATATAAAGTCCCTCGCCATAGGCATAGGGATGGTCCTCAGTGACGGGATGGTTCATGCCTACCACATTGCCTTTCACCCAAATGCGGGTGTAGTATTTGCCGCCATTCAGCATCAGCACCGCCTCTTTGGAGAACTTACCCGGACGATGGTCGGGGTTATACGTCAGTGTGACACGGGTGGTCTTTCCGGGGCGCACGGGTTCCTTGGAGAACTGGGCCGTGGTGCAGCCGCACCAAGCATTCACATCGTTGATGACCACCACCTCGTTGCTTTTGTTGGTGAATGTGAAGGTATGGCTCACCTTCCCGTCTTTCTCGAGAATGGTGCCGAAGTCGTGGATGCGCTGGTCGTACTGGAATGCCTCAAGGAAAACAGATTCCTGAGCTCTGCACACGGCAAAGCCCAGGAATAAGAGAGAGAGGGTCAATAGTCGACGGATGGTCATACTATGTGATGGGGTTTATTCTGCATAGACGGTGACGGCATCCATACCAAAGTGGTAGTAGCCCCAGATGTCGGTGGTATAGGAGAGCTTGATGTAACGGGCGGGAACAGCGCCATAGAGCACATAGTAGCGCCAGTTACGCTCTAACGACATACTGTTGGTTTGACCGCACTCAACCCATTGGGCGCCGTCGGTGCTCAACGAGACTGCCATCACCACGTCGGGAGAATAGTTGTAATAGAGCGGCAGGAACGCCAGGCCGGTGACTTTCTTCTCGGCCTTCATGTCGATGACATAGGTGCCGTCTTCCCAGCCCTGCCAGTCGCCGTTCATGACATAAGCGAGGTCGTCCTTGTCGCAACTCCATGCAGCCATCTCCTCGGCAGGGATGGCCGTGCCGCGCATCTGGTCGGAGCGTGCGCCGTCGTTGATAATCTTTTCCTCGGTGGTGATGACGATGTAGGCGACACCGCGCTCCTCGCTGGGCTTGCCAGCTCCCAACACCTCATTGATACGGAAAGGAATGATATAGCCCTCTTCCGTGAGTTGTGGCAGGGCCGACTCGGGCACGCTCACCACGATAGAGTCGCTAGACACATACTCATTGGCCTGGATATGGGCAACACTATTCGCAATGTTCACCACACCTTCGGGAACAGCAGCATAGCTGGTACCATTGGAGGCATTATACTGTGCAATGAGCGAGTTGTCTATCACGACAGAGACCGTTGTAGGAGTGCCAGCCGCACGCAGGATGTTCACGGGGAACTTGGCATCGAAGGCGCCAATATGACTAACCGGTGTGTGGATGACCTTGAAGCTACGGGTGTTGTCGCCACTAAGGTGGAGATAGACCAGATTGTCGGGGTTGCCCGTCACATCGAAGTGCTCGTCGCTACTACAAGCCCCGAAAGTCAGTGCAATGGCGGCTGTCAGGCTATAAGCTAAACACTTAAAAAAATTCTTTTTCATACGTTGTATCCTCCTATGTAATTATTGAGCACACTTGTTGATGTCATCTTTCACCCACTCGATGTGGTTAGCGGCATCGGGAGTGGGCAGCATGTCACCCTCGTAGATGGCGCGGCTGGTCTTGCTCCAATCCATGTCGAAGCCGTTGCCGGTAGCATCCTTGAAGATGTGGCCTTCGCCCTCGTTGAACTTCCAGTAAGCCTTCAGACCGTCAGAGTTGGCTGCCACACCGCAGAGGCCGCCCAGTATCTCGCTGGCCGAGAGGGCACGGTCCCAGACACGGAACTCGCAGAAGCGGTGGCTGAAGAACTGACGTGTGTTGTAGCCTCCCCACGACATGCCCATCTCGAAGCGCTGGAAGTTGACACCGTCGGGGCTCTTGCCCACCATGGAGTTGTCGAGCACGCCATTGACATAGAACAGCACGCTGGAGCCGTCCCAGACGATGGAGAGCAGATACCAGGCATTGTTGGCAAACTCGGTGTTCGACATGAGTGTTCCGCACGGAGTCATCACCTGCAGGCGGTTGGAGGAGTTGGCCTCGTTGAAGCGGAGCAGCAGGGCTTTGGTCTCGTCGGCCTGCTCGAGGGCGCAGAAACGCTCGGGGCCTGTTCTACCCAGTCCTGTGGGATAGATCTTCATCTCGTAGGTGAAGGTAGAGAGGGGAATGGGCTTGTCGAAGATGAAGTTGGACGAGGCGCTTGAGTTGGCGTTGACGGCCGCGAAGCTGATGACGCGCGAGATGCGCAGATAGATGGTGCGCGAGCCGGTCATCACGTCGGTGAGGCCACCGGCGACACTCTTGATGGTGACGGGCACCATGTAGGTGCAGCCTTCCTGGAAGGCCTCGGTGCTGAGCACCTTGACGACGGCCGCCGACGAGATGGCGCTGCCCTCCTTCATGACGACCTCCTGGTCGGTGAGCTCGACGGCTCCCTCGGGGATGGGATAATAGTTGGTCTTGTTGATGGCATTATACTCTTCCACCTTCTCACGGTCGATGGCCATGACCATACGGACATCGGAAGGCACTTTCTCGGTGGCCTGAACGGTCACGGCATAGCTGGCGGGGGTATCCTCGACCACGAACTTCACCACCGGGTTGTTCTCGGTGCCAGAGATGTAGAGGGCCGAATGGTCGTAGTCGAAACCGCCATCGCTACGGCAGCCGGTGAGCAGCAAGGCAAGTGCTGCCATGGCTACTGTGGATGCCTTTGAAAATATATTCTTATTCATTGTCTTGCAATTTTATGGTTGTTGATTACTTATGAACAGCGGGGTTCATGATCTGGATGGCCTTACGGAACTCGCCATAGGGGATGCCAGAAGGATCTTTATAGTTGGTGTCGACATAGTAGGCGCCACAGCCACCCTTATGACCGGTGGCGGGCTCCCAACGGGCATAGTCGCAAATCTGGGCGCCGCGCGGACCGGCATCACCGGCCTCACCGCCAAAGCTGTCGCAATAGATGGTCTTCTCCTGAGGACGGCCGCCTGTGCCGGTCTGGAAGCCAATCTGCCATGTGTAGGCCTGGCGCACGAAATAGTCGCAATAGTCGTCGCAACCATCAGGAGCACCGCGAAACCAGTCGATGATGAACAGTTTCTCGGGCCAGGGGCCGTTAGGACCAAAGAACTTGTCGCACTCGTTGGCCACAATAGCCATGCTGTTGTTGTCCCAGCCCTCATAGTCGAAGTCGACACCGTCGAGGCCGCACTTCATGACCGTGTCGCAGGCCCAGCGGGCATAGGACCGGAGGGTGTACTCTTTTTCGGGATCGGTCTTGATGACCACGGTGTCGCCCTTGGCATCGGTCACATACTTGAACGACTGGGTGGCCTCATCCCACACGCGATCGTAGAAAGTATGGTTGAAGTTAGAGGCGTCGCCATGGAAGACGAAGCGTGTGCCTTTCTCCTTCTGGCAATAGACCATGTCCTGATAGGCTACGGGATGGGTTGTGGGTGTGGGAATGCCCATCCACAGGTTGACGATGTCAAGGCTGTCGGGCAATCCGATGATGCGCTCTCCCCACGAGGCGGGGTCTTTGTATCCGGCCTGTCCCTCCAGGGGAGCCCATGCAGCATAGTAGACATAAGTGACCTCATGGGGCGACTTTTTCCAGGCGCGCAGATTCTCGTAATACTGTGCATCGTATTTGTAGGTGTCCTGCACCACCAGTGGCTCGGCATCGGTATCGCAGCTGTTGAAGCCCACGAAGGCCGCCATGGCAAGGAATGCAGCACTGAATATACTCTTGTATTTCATATCTTAAATGGTTGCGTAATAAATTATACCTTCGGTGAATTAATGAGCCTTCTTGTCCCACCACAGCTTGGTTCCGCAGTTGTCGGGACCGCCCAACAGAGCGGCAGCAGCTGTTACGGCTTCACGATTGGTGTTGTACTCGGTAAGAGGATAAGGCAAACGGCGAATCTGCAGGTCGCTGCTCACGGCACCGTCGCTGTAGTTGTACTTCACAGGGAACATCTTGGGATAGCCTGTGCGGCGGTATTCAGCCCAGGCCTCGCAAGAGTTGCCCCAGCTGGCAATCCACTTTTGCACAATGATACGCTCGAGGTTGGTCTCGAAGTCGTCCTGATCGTTCCATGCAATGGTAATCTGACTGGGAGCAGGAGCATTGTCAGTGCCGGCATTGTCGACAAAGGGAGCAGGAGTGGCCGTGCTGTTGGCCATATACTCGTCGGCACCTGATGCGCCACACTCGGCCATCGACAGCTTGATACCGGCCTCATAGAACTCCTTGGCTGTTCCACCCATGTTCCAGCCGCGCAGGGCAGCCTCGGCACGGAGGAAGTAAGCCTCAGCAGCAGCCATGTAGAGCACCGGAGTGTTTCGCTTCACATTCACCTGCGATATTTTCTCGCCAGTGTAAGCGTCCTGGCTGGCACCATCGGCAAAGACGCCCTGACGCACACCGTGATACTTACCATCGCCGGCAGCAACAAAGAACACAGAGATGCGCGGGTCGTTGTAACCATTCAGATAAGAGTCCATCGGAGCACTCATACGGTTCTCGTTCCACTCGTAAGCCTGCTGCCAGATGGGGTTGGTGGCCTCAGCGCCGCTCAGGCCGCGATATTCGCAACGGCCGTCGGCCTCCTCGATGAATCCCACGGGATTCTGAGCCGATTTCTCAGCCTCGGCCTGTGCCAATGACGGGTCGGCATAAACCACGCGCAGGGCCAGACGCAGACGCAGGGTGTTGGCCATCTTGATCCATTTGTTCACGTCACCACCATAGATGGGGTCGTAGTCGCTGAGCAACTTACCACCGCCTTGTGCCAGCGGGGTGAGCTGATCGATGGCATTGTCGAGCTCCTCAAAGAACTTGGCATAAACCTTGTCCTGGGCATCGTAAGCCTGACCGACGGCACCCAGTTTGTAATTCACATAGGGTATAGGACCATAGTGGTCGGTCACGCGGTGCATGGCAAACACCTTGACGATGTCGCCGAGAGCAGCTGCGTCTTTCTGCTCCAGCTTCTCAGCATTGGTCTTCATCTGTGCCCATGCCGGCATCACCTGTACCATACCCATCTTGAACATGGCATTACCCCACTCGTCGCCCTTACCAAAATTGTAAGTTCCGTTATAGCGGCCACGAGCCCAACCGGCGGTATGTCCGATATAGCCAGAGTAAGCATCAGCGCTGATACCAATCTGATGCTGATAAGCACCCGTAGAGGCAAACTCGTCGTCCTGGTCACCACCGATCATCATCACCGTGGTGCGGTTGATCATCTGCTGGAAGAACGAGCCAATAGCTTTGCCGTCGCGCTCCAGGTCTTTGTCGGTAGCAGCATGCTTGTTGGTATTCAGGCTCTCAAAGTCGTCTGTACAGGCAGTAGTGAAGCCAAGTGCCAGCAAGCCAAACATTGTATATTTCAGAATATTGCTTTTCATCTTATTTTCTCCTTTCATACATTAGAATCTGAGTTTAACTGAGAATCCCATCGTGCGGAGGCTGGGCTGCATGAAGTAGTCGAGGCCCTGACCATAGGTTCCGGTATTGGCGGTCACCTCGGGATCGAACGGAGCCTTGCAGTAGATCATCCACAGGTTGTGAGCCACGAACGACACATTCATGCCCTTGAGCACGCTCTGCCATTTCTGCACAGGCACATCGTAACCGAACGAGAGCTCCGACAGGCGCAGGTTGGTAGCGCTGTAGACATACTGCGAGCCGATGATGTGGCTGCTGCTGGCAACGGTCTGATAGTAATCGGCGGCTGCCACGGGACGGCCATTGATGATGACGCCACCTGCATCGCGAGCGTCGGCAGAGGCCTTAGAGGCACCGAAGGCATCCATGATGGCCTGTGTCTGCGAGACGACGATACCGCCATTGCGATAAGCAAACTGGAAGCCGAGGCTGAATCCGTTCCACGAGAAGTCGTTACCCCAAGAGAGGTTGTAGCGCGGAGCGGCCTGACCGGCTTTCACATAGTTGCCGGCATCGGTGCGCAGGGCGTGGGTCTGCGGGTCCACATAGTATTCGCCATGCTCGCCGACAGCCAGTGTGTTGACGTAGATGTCAGAGAGCGTTCCACCCTCTACGAGCTTGGTCTTGTAACCACTCAGACCGCCCTTGTCGAGTTCGGTGAGCGAATATACCTCGCCGTCGATGGGGTTCTTCCACTCGGGCAGCAGCTCCTTGATCTTGTTCTTGTTGAGGGTCCATGTGAGATAGGTCTCCCACTTCACCGGTCCGAGGGGCTGGTTGAAACGGGCTGTGAGCTCGATACCCTTGTTGTCAACGCGTCCGCCGTTCACCCATGTGCTGGTGAAACCGGAAGATGCGGGCAGGTTGACGTTGAAGAACTGATTGTAGGTCTGCGAACTGTAGAGTGTGGCATTCACCTTCAAGCGGTTCTGGAACAGCACGAGGTCGATACCAGCCTCCCACGACTTGGTGCGCTCGGCCTTCAGGTCGAGGTTGGGCATCTCGGAAGTGGTGGTCACGCCAGCAGGCGACAGGGTGTAGGTGGGAATGGTGATACCATGGCGCCAGGGGTCGTTACCCACCTCAGCATACGAGAGGCGCAGTTTCAGATAGTTCAGATAGTCGCTCTTGATAGTCGGAATCATCTCGGTCATAATGCCAGAGATACCTGCCGACCAGTAGAAATACGACTCCTGTGCGTTGGCCAGCTTCGACGACCAGTCGTTACGGGCTGTTACATCGAGATAAGCCATGCTCTTGTAGCCCAGCTGTGCACTGCCATAGACAGCCATCTTCTTGAACGGAGCAGCACCCTGGTCGTACTTGGTCTCACCACCTGCCACGACGTTGCGCAGCGAGAAGATATTGGCCATCTGAGCCAGATGTCCGTTGAAGCTGGTCCAGCGCTCATCACGCTTGTCGTAGTTAGTACCCAGCACGGCGGTCAGGCTCCACATCTCATCGTTCCAGTATTTATTGATGGTGGCAAAAGCCTCAGCGAAATACTGCTTGTACTGATGATGCTCATAGCCATAGTGGCCATACTTCGAGGCAAACTGCAAGTCGGTACCTGCATCGTATTTCGACTCGTTCTTTACATCATTATTATCGTACTTCACACGTCCGGTCAGCGACAGCCAGTCGGTGATATCCCACTTCAGCGAAGCCGACAGGGTATTGCGCAACTTGTGGTTGGTGAAGTTGTTGCGCTCGGTAATCCAATAGGGGTTCTGCATCGACATAGCCTGACGTCCGTAAGGCCAGTATTGCACGGCAAAGTTACGGTCGGCGTCGTAACGCTCGAAATACTGAACAGCATTCCAGTCGGCACCGGCGGGGAACAGATACAGCGGAACCAGCGGGTTGAAATACTGTCCCTGCGTAATCATGTTGTTCTCCTTGATGCTCGACATCATGTAGCTCAGGTCGAGGGTCACCTTGTCGTTGAACAACTTGGTGGTATTGCGCACCGAGAGGTTGTAACGGTCGAAGTCGTTGTTGTGGATAATACCACCGGCATTGGTGGCACCCAGCGAGAGATAGGTCTGGTTTTTGTCCGTCCCGGTAGAGAGCGACAACGAGTTAGTGAAATTGGTCGATGTACGGAAGAAGTCGGCCGGGTCGAAGTCGCTTGGAGTGGCGAGTTTGTCGCCCCAGCTGTAGTAGCTGCCCGTCTCCGTTTGTCCGTAGGTATTCTGGAACTCCGGCAGCATGAGGGGCTTCGAGAACTGGAAGCTTCCGTTATAGACGATGTCGGTTTTGCCGGCAGCACCTTTCTTGGTAGTAATCAAGATGACACCATTGGCGGCATCACTACCATACAGGGCAGCAGCCGAAGGACCCGTCAGGGCCGAGATGCTCTCAATATCGTCAGGATTCAGCATGGCTGTGGCATCACCCGTCTGACCGTTTCCGCTATAAGCCAAGGCATTGTCGTCGAGGCTGCTCTGCGAATTGACCATGGGTACACCATCAATCACATAAAGCACGTTGTTGTTACCGTCGATTGACTTGGCACCACGCATCACGACGCGCGAAGAGCCGCCGATACCCGAGGCATTGGCGTTGATCTGCACACCAGCCACCTTACCGTTCAGCGAGTTTACGAAGTTAGCGTCCTGCACCTTCATGATGCCTTCGCTATTCACCTGCTGCACATTGTAAGAAAGCGACTTGGCCTCTTTCTTGATACCAAGAGCAGTGACCACCACCTCTGTCAGGGCATTGCTGTCGGGATCCAGGCGTACCTGCATACCGTTGGCAGCACGCTCTTCCTTGAGCTTATAGCCCAGGTAGGAGAATTGCAGAACACTGTTTGAAGCAGGAACGGCAATTGTGAAGTTACCATCGATGTCGGTGATAGCCACCACTTTGGTTCCCTTCACAGTGACCGTGACACCGATGAGCGGCTCACCGTTCTCGTCGAGCACCTGTCCTGTGATTTTGTTGTCGGCGGGCATTGATTGCAAAGCCGGCCGCGGAGAAACCAACGTCTCGCCGGCCAGAGCAGTGGCAAACGGGGCTGCTAACAGCACCATCACAGCACACGACCGCAACCAAGCAGAGCATTGGTTTACAAATCCAAACTTTTTTCTCATAGTTAGTTAATTAAAAAAATACATTAAGTTTTTCAGTCTTTTAGGTTTTTCTGGTCACTAGAAGCTTTCACGTTCACTAGTAGTTTTCATAGCACTAGAAGTTATCATGTCTGCCAGTAGCCTACATGCCTATTCACTCCACCTCTCACTATCATCCTCTTTTTTGACGGCGCAAAGGTAGAATATTTTTTTGATATTCCAAATAAAAACGAATAATTTTGTTTACAAAAAAACAAAAAACTGTAAACACATGGAAAACGGCCAATGGCTCAGCCGCTCGTCATGCCTGCTCAGTCGTATTTGCAAAACTGTGGAAATACGACTGAACAGGATGGAAGAGCGTGTAAGGTTATTTCACCGACCACTCGTAGATGCCCGCGCTGAAGCCTTTCGTCAACGTCAGTTCCAGCTTCATGGCACCCGTTGTCACTTTGTCGAAGTTCACCGTGCAGGCACGGCCTTTCTCAGTGGCATAGATGTCGGGATTCTGCACAGGCTGCCAAGCGCCCTGGGCATCTTTGTAATACAGTTTCCATGCAGCGGGCACTCTTGTTCCGCCCCAAGGAGCATCGTCGAACCAGTAGACGGTAGCACTCTGCACCTCTGAGGCCTCTGGGAACTCGTAAACCACCCATTCCGTTGAGCCTTTTCTCGACCTCCATTGCGTGTAAGGCACCGAGCGGTCGTTCTCGTCGGCAGGCAGCAAGCGGTCGTTCAACGACGAGAGGGCTGGAATCTTCGCCGAGGCAGTCACCTTACTTCTTGAGGCGAGCGTGGCAGGTTGTGCGGGTGTCGTTGACGAGAGGTCCTTCGACAGCCATACCCTCATGTTGCCGCTGCCGCGATGGCACCAGGCATAATAAGGTATCAGTGTCAGGCTCACATCCTTGGTCTGGAGTTTGCCCTGCTCGTCGAAGCGCAGCTGCTGGGCCTGGGTGGTGAGCGTCGTAATAGGACATTCGGCAATGGTGGTATGTCCCAGACTAAATGTCGGTTGTTGGTTGATGAGCGTTGCCATGATGTCGCAGTCGGGGTTGTCGCACCACTCGGCACAATAGACCAGCGGTCCGCGCTGCACAGCCACCATGCCGCGGTCGGCTCTCACCCTCTCAGAAGCCTTCACCACGCGCGGCTGCATATCGAACTGCAGCGACACCACGTCGCCCTTCTTCCACTTGCGGGTGATGTTGACATATCCGTCTTCACCAGGCAGCAGGGGCTCGCCGCTCTTCGTCAACTGTTGACCGTTCAACAGGATGGTATAGCCCGTGCGCAGATTGTCGGCATACTCATACAAGCGGCCAGGAGTCACCTCGCCGCGCAACCATCCCGGTATGCGAATCTTCATGGTGAACAGGCCCGACTTGTTCTCCTTCACCTTGATGGCAATATTGCCATTCCACGGATAGTCGGTTGTCTGCTCCAGCACTATTCGCTTTCCGCCCACGCTCACCGTACCCTCGTTGGCCAGGAAGAGATTGACAAACACATTGCGGTCTTTCACGGCATACACATAGCCGGGCAGCGAGGGAATGAAACGACTGATGTTCGACGGGCAGCAGGCACAACCGAACCATGGTTGGCGCTGGTGCTGCCCCATGCTGGCCAGCGGGTTGGGATAGAAGAAGCGGCCGCCATCAAGGCTCATGCCCGAAATCAGACCGTTATAGAGAGTGCGCTCCACCACATCGTAGTACTTTGCCTCGCCATGTAACAAGAACAGACGGTGGTTGACATACACATTACCGATGGCTGCACACGTCTCGCAATAGGCGCTCATGTTCGGCAGCTCGTAGTTCGCGCCAAAAGCCTCGCCATTGCTGGTCGACCCAATGCCGCCCGTGATATACATCTTCTTCTCAACAATGTTCTGCCAGATGCGGTCGATGGCATGAATATAAGCCGTGTCGCCCGTCAGGGCAGCCACATCGGCCATTCCCGCATACATATAGGTGGCCCTGACTGCGTGGCCCACGGCCTCGTCTTGCTCCACCACGGGTTTGTGCGACTGACTGTAACTGTTCTTGATATGCGTCTTTCCGCGGTAGTCGAGCAGGAACTTTGCCTCGTCCAGATATTTCTTCTCGCCCGTGATCAGATACAGGCGGGCCAATGCCATCTCAGCAATCTGATGACCCGGCACTACACAAGCCTGGCCGCTGCCGGCTCCCACCTCGCGGCACACGCAGTCGGCGTAGCGCCTGGCAATGTCGAGGAATTTCCTGCTGCCCGTTGCCTGATAGTGGGCACAAGCCGCATCCACCATGTGACCCAGATTATACAGCTCGTGGCTCAGGTCCTCCTCCTTCACCCATCGCTTCTCGCCTGCCCACTGGTGCGGCTTCGCGGGATTGATGGTACGTGCCGTATAGAGATAGCCGTCGGGCTCCTGAGCAGCCCCCACTATGTCGAGCACCGAGTCGATATAGTGCTTCAGCACCTTGTTGTCGGCCAGGCTCAGCACATAGCTGGCACCCTCGATGGTCTTATAGACATCTGTATCGTCGAACGAGAAACCCATGAACTTGCTCACGTCCCATTTGTCGGTTTTCAGCCCCTCATGTCCGGGATGCTTCAGCGTGTAGGCCGCCATCGTGAAATTATCGTAGCGGTGCTCGCTCTCGCACTTGCTGAAAGCCAGCGGAATAGTTACCGTGCGGGCAGCCTCCATGCGCTGTCCCCAGAATGTATTGGGTTTCACCTTCACCTGCGTGAAGCTCACTTGATTGACGGGATAGCCGTCATGTCTCACCTGCTGTTTCTGAGCCAGGCCCGTCACGACGCCTGCCATAATCAGCAATACCACCAATGCGATTTTCTTTCTCATGATATGATTTGTTGATTTTGTCGCAAATTTACGAAAAGTCGAGAGATAAAACAAAAGATTTATTCTATTTTTTGCACTTATCACTTCTCACTTGTCACTTAACCAAGTCCGCGGCATTTTGCTTTATGCATTATGAATTATGCATTCATCTCACTCCCTCAACGTTGTAGCCTGCCTGTCGGAGCAGGTTGAGGACACCTTTGTCACCAGGCAGATGGCCGGCACCGACGGCAAAGAAGGTGGGCTTGGCACTCATGATGGCAGGCATCTTGGTGAGCCAGTCGGCATTGCGGTTGTTGATGATCTGGGCATCTTCCTCGGGGGTGGAGTCGCACGCTGTGTTCATCTTCATGTCCATGGCCTCTTTCAGGGCGTTGAGGTCTTGCGCATAGAAGCCGTGGATGACGTTGTCGGCATGCTGGTTCATGAACTCCTGGTTGTCGATGAAGCACATGAGGAGCTGTTTCTGCCGGTCGAGGGTCATGCCCTGATAGAGCACTTTGACTTGGAAGTCGACGGTCTCGAATCCGCCCACACTCTTGCCGTTCTGCTGGGCGTACTTCTGAAAATAGTTGTCGAAGAGGTTTTGCGGGTCGAATCCCTCGTGTTTCTTCATGAAGGTGAGCAGCGAGAACTGTGTAGAGAGTGCCTGCGGTGTGAGACGTCCCATCTGCTGTGCCACCATGGGGTTGGTCATGTCGACGCCGAGCAGGCTACTCATATAGGCATTCAGTCGGCTCATCTCGTCGCTGGTGAGCAGACGGTCGAGGGTGGTGCCTTCGGGGAGCATCATGGCCTGCTGCATCTTCATGATCTGCCCAGGGTCGTTGAGGGTGCTCATGTCGATTTCGCCATATACTTGCTGGCAGTTGTCGAGGGCTTGTCGGATGCCAGGAATACTGTCGACGAAGCTTACTTCGGCCAGATGGTAGGTGCCCACAATGTAGGAGGGAGCCTGAAGGCCGTTGCCGCTGATTTTATACAACAGCTGTGCTGGTGCGCTCAAGGCTGCGATGAGGAGCGCTAGAGTGAGGAGGGTCTTTTTCATTGTTATTGTTTGTTGGTGAGTTCTTCTATGTCGTTGATGATTTCATCGTTGGTGCGCTGCATCTTGAAGAATAGGCGCAGGCCGATGATGAGGCCCAGGACGGCTCCGATGCCGGAACCATACATATAGCCAATGCCCATGACGTGCTGCACAGAGTCGGGGTCAGCGGCACTGGTATTGGTGTAGAGCTCGAAGAAGAGCCATGCCAGCCAGATGACTATCAGGCAGAGGCCAATGATGGTTTGGCGGAGGCGCAGGCGCTTCATGCGCGAGAGGCGCTCGGCAGTCTCGACGAGGTTGCCGCGCAGGAACACGTCGTCGCGCATATAATTAATGTACCAGTCGGCGATGATGGAGCCGGTCATCATGACTAGGGTGAAGCCATACCACCACCATGAAATGTTCATTTCGTGTACCATGGGGAGCATGGCGAAGGCCACGAAGGGGATGGCGAAGATGACGATGACGAGATATTTATTAATCCACGACATCTTGCTCTTCATCGACTTACGCATGAGACGCTCATTGACAATGTCCTGCTTCTCGAGTTTCTGCTTGAGAATGCCCAGCTGGGCCCGCATTTGTTCCAGTTCTAAATGATTGTTCGTATCCATAGCTGTAGTTGTTTTTTAATCGTTCGACATGTTTTTTAGTTGCTCTTTGATGCGGAATAATCTGACAGAGACATTCTTGGTTGAGATGCCTACCACCTGGCCAATCTCCTCATAGCTCATATTCTCGAGCCAGAGAAGGATGATGGCGCGGTCGAAGGCGCCCAGTTTGTTGATTCGCTTGCGGAGCATTTCCACCTGTCGGGTATCCTCATCGCGGTCTTCAAAAAGGTTGATGCTCATCGAGAGTGGCACGCTCTTGGCCTTTTTCTTCTTACGGTCCTGCGAGATGCAGGTGTTCAGGCTGATGCGATAGATCCATGTGCGCACATCGCTGCGGCCCTCGAATGAGTCGTATCCTTTCCAAAGGTTGATGAGTACTTCTTGGAACAGGTCGTTCACCTCGTCCTGGTCTTTAGAGAACATGTAGCACACGGTGTAGATGGTGCTCTTGTGGTCTCTGACCATCGTTGCGAAATCTCTTTCTTGCAAGTTCATGTTTATCTCTGTTTTTTGATGAATTCCGAACGTTTGACGCACGACGAACGAAAAAACTACAGGGAAAGAGGATTTTTTCTAAAAGAGGAGTGGTTTTTTAGGAGTATTCTGAGTATTAGGAATAATCGGAGAATTCGGAAAACTCGGAATATTCGGAATACTCAGAATATTCGGAATACTCAGAATACTCGGAATACTCAGAATTAAGGACCACTCTCTTCTAGCTTGAGAATTAACCTCCAACTCCCCGCGGGGAGTTGGAGGGGTGATTTACCAAATATGTGCTCTCTTTTTCTTTGGGATGAAGAGCTTGTCGCCCTTCTTCACCTTGAAGGCGTCGTACCAGGCGTCTATATGAGGCAGGGCGGCGTTCACACGAGCCTCGTTGGGCGAGTGGGTGTCGACGGTGATGAGGTATTCCACATACTCGGGACGCATGTTGCTGGCCCATACGCGTGCCCAGCTTAGGAAGAAGCGCTGCTCGGGGGTGAATCCGTCGATGACGCCCAGAGGCTTCTGTTTCATGCTGTTCTGCAGGGCGCGGAAGGCAATGTTGATACCACCATTGTCGCCGATGTTCTCGCCGAGGGTCTGCTTGCCGTTGATTTTCTTGCCGGGAACAGCCTCAACAGTGCTGAAATAGTTCTCAAGCACCTTCGTGCGCTCGTTGTAGTTTTTCTTGTCGAGGTCGGTCCACCAGTTGTTCTGGTTGCCGGTCTTGTCAAACTGCGATCCTTGGTCGTCGAAACCGTGGCTCATCTCATGACCGATGACACCACCGATGGCGCCATAGTTGACAGCATCGTCGGCATTGGGGTCGAAGAACGGCGGCTGCAGGATAGCTGCGGGGAAGCAAATCTCGTTGGTGGTGGGGTTGTAGTAGGCATTAATGGTCTGCGGAGTCATCAGCCATTCATCCTTGTCGGTGGGCTGGTTGACTTTCTTCTTCAGCTGGTCGAGCATGAGGAACTCGGAGATGATGCCCAGGTTCTCGTAGAGCGACAAGTTCTCGTCGACCTGCAGTCCGCTATAATCCTTCCACTTGTCGGGATAGCCAATCTTCACAATGAAGTTGCTCAGTTTGTCGATAGCCTGCTCCTTGGTGGCAGGTGTCATCCACGTAGCTTCCTGGATGCGCTGCTTGAGAGCTTCCTGCAAGTTGCCAACAAGCTCGAGCATGCGTTTCTTGCTGCTCTCGGGGAAGTATTTCTCGACATAGAGCTTACCAATGGCCTCACCCATAACACCGCTCACCAGTCCCACGGCACGCTTCCAACGGGGACGGTCTTGCTGAATACCGTTCATGACGCTGCTCAGCTTGAAGGCCTCGGCCTGGAAGTCATCACTCAACTGGGTGCTGGCTCCGTAGATAACCTTGAACTCGGCATAGGCCTTCAGGTCGTCGAGCGGGGTCTCAGCAAGAATCTTCTCCACCTCATGAATAGGCTCGGGCTGACCCACATCCACCATGTCGAACGAGGGAAATCCGCTCAGCAGGAACACATTGCCCCAGTCGATGCCCGGGAAATCGGTCACAAGCTGGTTATAGCTCATCTTGTGGTAGTTGGCGTCGATGTCGCGCAGTTGCACACGGCTGTAGTGCGACTTGGCCAGACGGGTCTCTATGCCCATTACGGCCTGCATTTTCTTCTCGGCAGTGGCGTCGTCGTTGCCCACCATCTTGAAGAGATTCTTCATCATGGCCTTATAGGTGTCGCGGATGCGGACGGTCTGCGCGTCATCGTTCAGATAGTAGTCGCGTGTGCCCAGTCCGATGCCACCCTGCCCTACAGACACAAGGTTCATGGAGGCATTGCGCATGTCAGCGCCCACGCCGATTCCATACATCATGGTTCCCTCGCCCTTACGGTCGAGCTGTGCCGTAACAAGCTGATACTCACGGCGGTCCTTGATAGCGGCTATCTTGTCGAGAGTCGGTTTGATGGGGGCCCATCCCTCGCGGTTGAGGCGCACACTGTCCATCATCAGTTTGTAGAGCGAGCCAATCTTCTGGCCGAGAGTGCCCTTGGTGGTCTCTTTCTCAGCAGCCTGCAGAATGAGTTCCTGAATCTGTTTCTGACAAGCTTCGCTGAGGTCGGTGAACGAGCCGTTGCTGGTGTGCTCGGCATCGAGGGGATGCGACTTGAGCCAGCCTCCGGCGGCATAACGATAGAAGTCGTTGCCTGGTTTCACGGTCGGATCGAGATTGTTCTTGTCGATGCCGGCCAGTCCCTGTGCCATAGCAGTTCCTGCCAACAGCGAAAGGGAGAGTAATAATGCTTTTGTTTTCATCTGAATGTATTTGTTAGTTAAAAGGTTGATAAATATGCTTTTGTGAAGTGGCTGCGGTTCAAGAGATTATCCGTTCCTGTGCACCACCTAAATCATTCTCTTCATCCAGTTGCCACGGAACAGGCGCCAGAGGAACATCAGCCCGCGGAAGGTCAGCTCGATGGCCATCGCCGTCCACACACCTTTCAGTCCGTAGTCCTTGGCCAGCATAGCAGCCAGTGTGAGGCGCACCAGCCACATGCTGCATAGATTCATGATAGCGGGCTTGAAGGTGTCACCGGCACCCACGAACACACTGTAGCAAACAATCGAGGCGGCAAACATAGGCTCAGCGAAGGCTTCAATGCGCAGGGCAGCGGCTCCCAGGCTGATGATGTCGTGCTCGGGAGTCATAAGCGCCATGAGCTGTGGGGCGGTGATGAACATGATGACACCCATGAAGGCCATCACGAGCATGCCCATCGACACGGTCATACGGGCAAACGAACGGCACAACTCTCGGCGCGCGGCTCCCATGCTCTGTCCGATGAGCGTAGTGGCAGCCTCGCCAATGCCATAGCCCGGCATATAGCAGAGACTCTCGGCGGTGATGGCGAAGGTGTTGGCTGCGATGGAGATGTTGCCCAGCGGGGCCACAATCATCGTACTGACAATCTGTGCACCACTCATCAGAATGCTCTGACAGGCCATGGGCAGACTGATTTTCAGCGCATTCACCAAGTAGCTCCAGTTCCATCGGCTCTTCTCTGTAGCCGTCTCTTTCCCGTCAACACTGGCTCTCTCACGACGCATCAACGCCAGCATGGAACTGCGGAAGATAGCGTAGTAGCCCTGCACCAGAGCTCCAATGACGATGGCCAGACCGGTGCCGATGGCAACACCGAGCACGCCGAGGTGGAAAATGAAAATAAAGATGAAGTTGAACACCACATCCATGATGCACATCAGGATGCTCATGATGCTCGGAATGCGCATGTTGCCGCTGCACTTCAGCATGGCACCTGCCAGACTGTTCAACTGGAAGAAGGGCATTACCAACATGAACACGCCGAAATAGATGGAAGCATCATGGGCTATGTCGGCTCCGCCACCCAGCCAATAAGGTATGCTGGGACTGATGGAAAGTCCGATGGCTCCAATGACGGCACTGAAGATGAGGGCACAGATGAGTCCGTGGCGGAACACCTGACGGGCCTGGGCAAAGTCGTTGGCACCAATAAAATGAGCCACCTGCACCGAGAAACCCATCGAGGCAGCACTCGTCAGACTGCCACAGAGCCACGTCGACGACTCTACCAGTCCACAAGCAGCGGCAGCCTCCACACCGATTCGCCCCACCATGGCCTGGTCGATGAAGAACATCATGACACTGGTGATCTGGGCTAATATGGAGGGGATGCTCAACTGTACAATCAAGTTGAGCTTCTGGTTGCGCGTCATGGGCTGACCATCGCGAATCAGTCCGAGCAGAATGTCACTCTTTTTCTGTTTAACTGCCATTCAAACTGCAAAGTTAGTGGAAATTACTGATAATTCAAAACGATTGTACAAAGTTTTCCACGCAGGGCCAAAACATTTCACAAAGTTTATGCATACTAGCCTGCACATCTCACAACAAAAAGACGGTCACCATCGCTGGCAACCGTCTCGCTATGTACTATAAATTTCTAATACCTTCTCTTTTAAAAACATGTTGTCGAGTTTTAGTTTCTCTCAACTGAGTTCTCGAACAACAAGCCTGCTGTAGCCAGGGCTGCAAACAGAGCTAATACCATTCCTGTACTCATCTTTTTACCCTTTCTTTGTTAAGTTATACATGACTGAACCCTCGCGGGCATCAGCGTTATCCATTCACAATCTTTTTTATTTTTACCTTATCTAATACCTTCTTGAATCAACTATTACTATTAACACTTAACCTTTTACCTTATCAAACTAACAACCTATTGTCTTCTTACCTTATCAAACTAACAACCTGTTGTCTTTTTACCTTTCACTAACAACCTATTGTCTTCTTACCTTATTACTAACACCTTTGTGTAGCTCTATCTTTTTACCTTTTAGTATCCTTTATTATCTTTTACCTTTTTGTCCTTTTGACGATGCAAAGATAAGGCTGTTTTCGCACACAGCAATGGATTAGCACCCGTTTTTTACGAAAAGATACGCATTTCTTGATTTACGTCAAGCGGACTGTCAACAAAAAAAAAAACGGGCAATAGCTCTGACATGTGAACTATTGTCCGTTAACTCCTTATTAATATAAATACAGACTTCCTTTACTCCTCAAAGAACGAATATCCTTTGGCCTTCCATTCGGGAATGGTGGCACCAGGACGGTAGAAGGCTACCAGCTTCAGGTCGAAGATAAGGGTGCTGTATGTGGGGATACCCGTACGCTCGGTGGAGCCATAGCCTAATGAATAAGGTATATACACTTTCCATAAGTCGCCGGCATGCATGTTCAGCAAGGCGGTGGTAAATCCATCGACAAAGCCTGACACACGGCCCTCAGAAGGTTTCATCGTCGAGAAATCATAATCGCCAGTATACGACTTGTCGAACTGATAGCCTTGCGGATAGCTGGCCGACGGCATGAGGCGCCCCACATAATGGATGCGCACCGTATCGGTATACAACGGGCTGGTGGTACCGCTGCCCAGCTCTTCTACATGGGCAATGACATAATCCATATTGGTCAGCTTGTCGGAAGCGTCCTTGCTCCAAGTGCGCAGAATCTTCCAGCGGCCGTCGGCATTGGCCTGGGCGGTCTTGTAGAGATTGTTCCAATACGTCTCGTTGCGCTCCTTCCAGTTCTCATACTCGTTGGCTGCCGTGTCGTCATCCTCGCCGCACGAACTGACGAGAATCGGCAGACCGACCACAAGCAGAGCCATGGCCAAGCGCCACAGAGGCCTCATCCACTTCATCGTGTTGATATTCATCGTGTCTATATTTCTATTTTGTCACTATTTCACTATTTCAGAGCTTCTTCAGCAGACTGACGATGCTCACCTTGTCCTCAATGATTGAGTTCAGGTCGCTGATGTTCACACGCTCCTGCTCCATGGTGTCACGGAAGCGAAGGGTCACCTTGCCGTCGGTCAGTGTGTCATGATCAACGGTCACGCAGTAAGGTGTGCCAATGGCATCCTGACGGCGGTAGCGCTTGCCGATAGAGTCTTTCTCGTCGTACTGGCAGTTGAAATGGAACTTCAGCGAGTCGATGATCTCGCGTGCCTTCTCGGGCAGTCCGTCTTTCTTCACCAGCGGCATCACAGCCAGCTTCACAGGAGCCAAGGCTGCGGGCAGTTTCAGCACCACACGTGTCTCACCGTTCTCAAGTTTCTCCTCTGTGAAGGCGTGGCACATGATCGAGAGGAACATACGGTCAACGCCAATAGAGGTCTCGATAACGTAAGGCGTGTAGTTCTCGTTCTCCTGCGGGTCGAAGTATTTAATGTTCTTGCCCGAATATTTCTCATGCTGCGACAAGTCGAAGTTGGTACGTGAGTGGATACCCTCCACCTCTTTGAATCCGAACGGCATGCGGAACTCGATGTCGGTAGCTGCGTTGGCATAGTGGGCCAGTTTGTCGTGGTCGTGGAAACGATAGTTCTCTGCGCCGAAGCCCAGTGCCTGGTGCCAGGCCATACGGGTCTGCTTCCACTTCTGGAACCAGTCGAGCTCGGTGCCGGGTTTCACGAAGAACTGCATCTCCATCTGCTCGAACTCACGCATGCGGAAAATAAACTGGCGGGCAACAATCTCGTTGCGGAAGGCCTTACCTATCTGTGCAATACCGAACGGTATCTTCATGCGGCCGGTCTTCTGCACGTTCAGATAGTTCACAAAAATGCCCTGGGCAGTCTCAGGACGGAGATACACCTTCATCGAGGCGTCGGCCGAAGCACCCATCTCCGTGGCAAACATCAGGTTGAACTGACGCACATCGGTCCAGTTCTTCGTGCCGCTGATGGGGTCGACAATCTCCTCGTCAAGAATAATCTGCTTCAAAGCCTCCAGGTCGGGACCTTGCATGGCAGCAGCATAGCGCTCGTGCAAGGCATCGCGCTTCTGCTTGGTCTCAGCCACACGCGGACTGGTCTCGAGGTATTTTTGCTCGTCGAAACTCTCGCCGAAGCGCTTACGGGCCTTCTCCACCTCTTTCTGTATCTTGTCGTCGTACTTGGCAATCTGGTCCTCTATCAGCACGTCGGCGCGATAGCGTTTCTTAGAGTCGCGGTTATCGATGAGGGGATCGTTGAAAGCATCAACGTGTCCGCTGGCTTTCCAAATGGTGGGGTGCATAAAGATAGCTGAGTCGATGCCCACAATGTTCTCGTGGAGCAGCACCATCGATTTCCACCAATACTGTTTGATATTGTTTTTCAGCTCCACACCGTTCTGACCGTAGTCATATACAGCGCCGAGGCCATCATAAATTTCACTACTTGGGAAGACGAAGCCATATTCCTTGCAGTGGCTCACAATCTTTTTGAATACATCTTCTTGTGCCATAATTCTGCTAAATTGATAAATTTGGCTGCAAAGTTACAATTTATTCATGGAAAATCAGTATCTTTGCAACATTATTTAATAAAACCATGGTCAAGAACATGAAAATCAAACACTTCTTCATACTCACCTTTCTTCTGCTCTTATCGTCATTCTTCGCCTCGGCCCAGACTCCGCTTGTAAAGAACGGAAAGGCAAAAGGGCGCATCATCTGCTCCCCGCAGAATACAGTCAACGACGAGGCTGCATCGCTGCTACGCCAGTTCGTAGAGCGCATCTCGGGCGCCAGTCTGCCCATCGTTCATCAGGCAAATCCCCGTAAGGGTGACATCGTCATCGGCGAGTCTACTACCCGCGCTGGCGAAGACGGCTTTGCCCTTGAGAGCGACGGCGGTGTGCTTCGTATCAAGAGTGGCGGCGACCGTGGCAGTATCTATGGTGTGGTGGAGCTGCTCGAGCGTTATCTGGGCGTCACCTATTATGCGAAAGATGTTTACACGTTGAAGCCTTCTGCCGACATCACCCTACCGCATATCGACATGGCCGACACCCCAGCCTTCCGCTTCCGCCAGACTTTCAGCTATGGCAACGACGACCCTGTCTATCGCCGCTGGATGCGCCTTGAGAGCCACGACGAGCTCTTTGCCGCCGACATGTGGGTGCACACCTTCAACCAGCTATTGCCAGCCGAGGTCTATGGCAAGGCCCACCCCGAATACTACTCGATGATTAATGGGCGCCGCCAGCCCGGCAATCACAGCCAGTGGTGCCTCACCAATCCGGAGGTTTTCGAACTGGCCTGCCAGAAAATCGACTCCATCTTCCGCGCCCATCCCGACAAACACATGATTTCGGTCAGTCAAAACGACGGCAACGGCACCTACTGCCAGTGCCCTGCCTGCAAGAAAGTGGAGGAAGAGGAAGGTGCCGTCTCGGGCAACTACATCCGCTTTCTCAACCGTCTGGCTCAGCGGTTCCCCGACAAGGAATTCTCTACACTGGCCTACCTCTTTACCATGGACCCGCCGCACCTTACCAAGCCGCTGCCCAACGTCAATATCATGCTCTGCGACATCGACTGCAAGCGTGAGGTGCCTCTTACCGACAACGAGTCGGGGCGCCACTTCGTGAAGGCTCTCGAGGGCTGGTCGCGCATCAGCGACAATATCTTTATCTGGGACTATGTCATCAACTTCGACGGTGTAGTTACCCCTTTCCCCAACTTCCATTGCCTGCAGCCCAACATCAGCCTCTTTAAGCGTAACCATGCCACCATGCTCTTCGAGCAGAATATGCCCACCCGCGGCACCGATTTCCTTGAGATGAAAGCCTGGATGCTTGCCAAACTGATGTGGAACCCGCAGCAGGATGCCGACTCGCTCATGCTCCAGTTCATGCGTGGCTACTACAGTGAAGCCGCCCCCTACCTCTATCAGTATCAGAAACTGCTGCAAGGAGCCCTGCTCGCCAGCGGCACACCACTATGGATTTACGACTCGCCCATCACCCATAAGCAGGGCATGCTCAACGCCACGCTCTGCAAGACCTACAACCAACTGTTCGATCGAGCCGAAGAGGCTGTCCGCGCCGACACCGCCGTACTCAACCGCGTGCGTCTGTCGCGGTTGCCATTGCAATATTCCGAACTTGAGATTGCCCGCACCAACCCCAACCGAGATGCCGTGGCCACGCGCCAGCAGCTCGACCTCTTCGACGAGCGCACACGCCAGTTTGGAGTGCGCACCCTCAATGAGCGCGACAACCGCCCCGAGGACTACTGCCGTCTTTACCGCCAGCGTTTTCTCCCCGTCAGCGAGCGAAACCTCGCCCTCGGCCGCCCCGTCACCTTCATCAGCGAGCCTTCCGGCCGCTATGCCGACTTTGGAGCCAATGCCCTCACCGATGGACTCTATGGCGGCACCACCTATGTAGAGAGCTGGGTAGGCTGGGAAGGGCGCGATGCCGATTTTACCATCGACCTAGGCAGCACCGAGTCGTTCTCTGAGGTCACCGCCGACTTCCTGTTGCAGTCGGGTGCTTGGATTTTGTGGCCGCAGAGCGTTACCTACTCCGTTTCCGACGATGCCCGCGAGTGGCGTCCGTTCGGCACCTACACATTCACCGAAGACCGTTCGCTCACCGTGAAGTTCCTCGATGCCACCGTCACCGTGCCCCAGCCCGTCAGCGCCCGATATGTGCGCGTCAGCGTGAAGGGCATCGGGCAGTGCCCCTCATGGCACTATGGCGTGGGCTACCCTGCCTGGTTCTTCCTCGACGAAGTGAAAGTGCGTTAGTTTTCTACCCTCCAACGAACAATTCCCAATGATGAATCATCCCCTTCTTCCTGCCCTGCTCACCGCAGGCATCATCGCTCCACAGGCTGCCCAGGCTGGCAGTCACAAGGTCAAGGCCACGCCCGACCGCCCCAACATCATCTTCATCCTTGCCGATGACATGGGCTACGGCGATCTCTCGTGCTACGGCAGTCAGCATGTACGCACCCCTAACATCGACCGGCTCGCCGCCACCGGCACCCGTTTCACCCAGTGCTATGCAGGCAGCGGCATCAGCTCGCCCTCGCGTTGCTCGCTTATGACCGGCAAGAACACTGGCAACACCCGCATCCGCGACAATCAATGCACCGCCGGAGGCATCCGCGGCATCAAGGTCAACCCACGGGGCGACACCACCTATGTGCGGCGCGCCAACCTCTTGCCGCAAGACACCACCATCGCCACCGTCCTCGGCACCGCCGGCTACCGCACCTGCCTGGTCAACAAATGGCACCTCGACGGCTAAGACCCTGGTTCGTCGCCCAACCACCGCGGCTTCGACGAGTTCTATGGATGGACCATCTCCACCGTCCACTCCAACTCACCTTATTATTATCCCTACTACCGGTTCGACAACGACCGCCTTATCCACATCAGCGCCAATGCCCACGACCGGCATGTTCGCCATAACACCGACATCTCCACCGACGATGCCATCCGCTTCATCAAGCGCAACAAGCACAATCCTTTCTTCCTCTACCTCGCCTTCGATGCCCCCCACGAACCCTATATCATCGACAATACTGTGTGGTACGATGACGAGACGTGGGATCTCAACACCAAACGCTATGCCGCCCTCATCACCCACATGGATGCTGCCATTGGCCGTCTGCTCGCAGCCCTCGACCGCATGCATCTGCGCGACAACACCCTCATCATCTTCGCCTCCGACAATGGAGCCGCCGTGCAGGCGCCCCTGACGCTCTTCAACTGCAATGCCGGTTTCCGGGGCCGCAAGGGACAGCTCTACGAGGGAGGCATTCGCGTGCCCCTCATCGTCAACCAGCCAGGCAAGGTGCCCGTGCAAACCCTCCACAACATCATCTATTTCCCAGATATCATGCCCACCTTCGCGGCCCTCACCGGCGCTACCGCCCATCTGCCGCAGCGCTGCGATGGCATGAATATCCTGCCACTTTTCTACGGTCATCAGGTCGACACCGACAGCCGCATGCTCTACTGGGAGTTCCCCGGTGTGCAAAGGGCTGCCCGCAAGGGCGACTGGAAATGCGTCACCATCAAGCGTGGTGCTCCCCTCGAGCTTTACAACCTGCGCGATGATGTCACTGAGAGCCACAACCTTGCCGACCAATACCCCGAGATGGTGGCCGAGTTCGACCGCCAGATGAAAGCCATCCGCACACCATCCCCTAACTGGCCGCTGCCGGGAGAGACTATTATAATTGATAATTGAGAATTGAGAATTGAAAATTGAGGATTGAGAATTGAAAATTGAGGATTGAGAATTGAAAATTGAGGATTGAGAATTGGGATTATCTTCGTTGATTTTTGTTGCGGCTCAGCCAATCAAGCAAGCTTATTGGCTCTCGCTGCTCCAAGTATTGAGGATTGAAACTGCCCGTCTCTTATCTATGCCCTTTGGCTGCGTAGAGGAATGCTCCAAAGAGCCAGAGGGCTACTCTGCAAATGGCTATATCATCATTCTGCAGAACACATAGCATGGCAGAAATGCTGTTTTGTCACTTTGTCACATTGTCCTAGTAAGGGACTATCAAAAAGCGCCATCCATATCGGACGGCGCTTGCTTATTTTGGATGGTCCCTGCCAATGGTGGCTTCTTGGGCTATTCCATGAGTTGATGCTCTATACAACTCCTGCCAAAATGCTTTTCGAGGATATTTACTCCTTGCTATCTTTAAGACGGAGAAGAGCCTCAAGATAGTAGTAGTCGGCATAGATGATGCTGGCATCTATCTCGCTGCCGGCGGGATGATGGCCGGTGGAGTGCTGCAGGAAGGCGACGTTGCGCTCACGACTCTGGTAGTCGGGTGTGCTCAAGTCGCTGAGCATACTGACAGCTGCGTCACGGTAGGTTTTGCCCTTGGCAGGCTCCACATACTGACACAGTTCGATGAGGGCGCTGGCCACAACACATGCCGCCGAGGCGTCTTTGGGGGCCTTGAGACCGCGGGGGTCATCCATGTCCCAAAGGGGCACCCAGTCATTGCTGGTCTGGCGCAGGCGCTGGAGATAGATATCGGTAACCTTCTGCGCAAAGTCGAGAAAGCGCTGCTCGTGGGTAAAGCGGTAGACCATGGTGTAGCCGTAGATGGCCCATGCCTGTCCACGTGCCCACATCGATGAGTCGGCGTATCCCTGATGGGTGACGCCCTTGATGAACTGTCCGGTGAGGGTGTCGTAGACGGCCACATGATAGCACGAGCCGTCGGGTCGGAAGTGGTATTTCATGGTGACGTCGGCATGGCGCTCGGCGATGTGATAGAGCCGGTGGCTGTGGGCTGTGTCGCCTTTAATCTGGTTGGCGGCCCAGAAGAGCAACTCGAGGTTGATCATATTGTCCATGATGGTGTTGTGCCCTCCGTAGTCGCTGACATGACGGGGCCAGCTGAGAATAGTGCCCACGCGGGGATTGTAGAGAAGGGCCAGCGAGTCAGCAGCCTGAAGCATCAGCTGCCGGTAGTCGTCGCGCCCGGTAATCTCATAGCCCTTGCCATAGCTGGAGAGGATAAGGAAGCCGATGTCGTGGTCGTAGACGGGCTCATGGGTGAGGATGGAGAGCGGCTGGGTATAGCCCTCAGCATGACGGCGTACGTTCTCGTCGTGGGTGACAGCATAATCCATCCAGAGAATGCCGGGCCAGAAGCCTGAGCACCATTCCTGAGGTGATGCCTTGCGGCAGTTCCATCCGCGCTGCTGGTCGCCGTTGAGAATATTACGGGGCTCCATGGTATAGTCGTAGGTGCCGTCGTTCTGGCGCAGTTCGTCGAGAGCCCTCCGCACCTGTGAGGAGCAGTAGTCGATGGTCTTGTCGACATCGAGGGGCTGAGTTTCTTTCTGACAGGCCGTCAGACAGGCGGCGGCCACACAGAATGCTATCAGTTTCTTCATATTTTCGAATCGTTGCTTTATGATGATACGAAAGGAAAGCAGAAAATACGTAAAAAATCTTCGATGAATGGTTTTTTTGCGTATATTTGTAGGGTGATTCGTATCATAAGAAAACATTTTTATCATGATGAGAACCAAAAGATTTTTCTTGATGATGGCTGTCTTCTGCATGGGGACAGTGGTGCTAAACGCTCAGAGCAACTACAAGATGGCCGGACCCTATGAAGTGGTAGCCCGCGACGGGCGGCACGGGACCAGCAAGGGTGGCAGCGAGCGCGATATGAAGACGGCGTGGGAGTGCGCCCAGAAGGGAGACTCTGCGAAGGCACTGGAGATTATCAATGCCTATGCGGGCACGCTCCAGCGCTTCGAGGGGCACGACGCCCCGCTCTGTCTGATACAGGCCTACTGGCTGACCCGCGCCATGATACTGATGAAAGAGAATCGCACACCTGCATGGGAGGCGATGATCAGACGATCGATGCTGCCTGTGATGGAGCGCTTCGAGGCTTACAGTCCCTATGCCAATGGCAACTGGGGCGCCATTGTGAACCGCTGCCGTATAGCTTGTGCCATCTTCCTAGACGACAAGGCGCTTTACAATGCTGCCATCGACTATCATCTGCATGCCAACGACAACGGCTCACTACCTAAATATATTAGTGCTACAGGACAGTGCCAGGAGACGGGCAGAGATCAGGGCCACGTACAGCTGGGACTGGGCGCACTGGCAGAAATATGCGAAATGGCCTGGGAACAGGGCGACGACCTGTGGGGCGCGCTGGACAACCGCATGCTGACGGGTATGGAGTATACGGCCCGCTACAACCTAGGGTTGGACGTGCCCTATGAGACATGGACCGACTGCACGGGCCTCTACAACGACTGGACAGAGCCGGGCGAGATGGGACGCGGCGTGATACGCGACATCTACGGTCTGGCCTACAACCACTATGTGGGGCGCTGCGGTCTGAAGATGCCTTACACCGAGCGGATTCTAGCCATCAAGGCAAAGGCAGAAAAACGGGGGGAAATCAAAAAGAACATTGAAGCCGACCAGTTCAGGGTGCCAGGCGTGAAAGAGGGTGTGAAGCTGCACCAGGTGTTCACTTATCCAGCACCGCAGGGTGCTCCGCTGAAGCACGACTACGACGTGTACGTGCAGCCGCGGGGAAAGAAGGAGTGGACAAAGATAGACACCTATATGGCAAAGGTGAACGCGGCCGTTGAGAAGGGAAGCGGCGTAACGACAGGCACAGGCCATCGGGTGACGGAGATATCGTATGCATTCTTCGACTTCACGGGCGATGCCTTTGTACGGGTGGTCTGCAAAAACAAGAAATTCAAGACCTGCCGCATACGCCCCGACTACCGCGGCACCATCGCACAGGTGGAGAACGACTCGACGGTGCGTTTCCTGTTGTTCCAGCCAGAGAACGTCAGTGTGGAGTTTGATGGCAACAAGACCGACAACCTGCTCATCTTCACCTCTAAGCCACCCTTGACAGCCGACGAGGCGAAGAAAGCAGCCAAGAAGGAAAAACGACAGTTTGTGTACTATGCACCGGGACTATATACAGACAAGACCATCGCCATTCCCTCGAATGCAACCGTCTATCTGGCGGGTGGCAGCTACTTCACAGGCACCTTCGCTATCGAGGATGCCGAGAATGTGAGCATCGTGGGCAGAGGCGTGGCACGACCTGCCGACGGCTATGAGGGCTGCCATGTGCACCGCTCGAAGAACGTCAGCATCGACGGGATGATAGTGAACACCTGTCCGGTGGGCGGCAGCGACGGAGTGACTCTGCACGACGTGCGCTCCATCTCGCATCCACAATGGGGCGACGGACTGAATGTTTTTGCCTCGAAAAATGTGCTCTACGACCGGGTATTTTGCCGCAACAGCGACGACTGCACCACGGCCTATGCCACACGGAAGGGCTTCAGCGGTTCGGTGAGCAACGTGCGTATGACCAATTCTACCCTGTGGGCCGACGTGGCGCATCCCATCTTCATTGGACTACACGGCAACCATGAGGCGGGTGACAGCATTGTGGGTCTGATTTACGACAATATCGACATCATTGGACAGAGTGAGCGGCAGATGGACTACCAGGGTTGCCTGGCCATCAATTGTGGCGATAATAACATGGTGAAAGATGTGACGTTCGACAACATACGCATCGAGGGTGTCAGCGAGGGCAGCATCGCACAAGTGAAGGTGGGATGGAACCAGAAATACTGCAAGGCTGCCGGACGAGGTGTGGAGAACGTGACATTCAGGAACATTCGCTATTACGGTGAGCCGTCGAACATGTCGGTCATCACGGGCTACGACGAGCAGCGCAAAGTGAAGAACGTGGTGTTCGAAGGACTAAAAATCAACGGAACAGCCATCTACGACAAGATGCCGGGCAAACCAGCCTGGTATGCCACGGCCGACTTCGTACCGATGTTCGTAGGGTCACATGTGGAAGGACTAAGGTTCCAGAAGTAAGAATGAATAAGTATTGATCAGAAGTGTAGGAAATAGTCCCGAAGTTGAAGGAACCTGAACTTTGAAAAATGAATATGAAGAAACTAAGAATGAGACGTTGGATACTGGGGATGCTGCCATTGTGCATGCTCACCTGCTTACCTTTATCTGCCCAGCAGGTAACGTCACCCGACGGACGGTATGTGATGACAATAGAGGGCATGAGCTTCAGCATTTCCTTCGGTGGGAAGACCATTGTGGAGAAGAGCCAACTGGGTGTGAACATCGACAACCGACTGTTTGAGTCGGCCCTGGCAGTACCTCGGGGTATACATGAGAACTGGTGTGCCGACCTGGAACTGAAAGGCGAGGAACGCACCACTGTTGATACCATCTGGGCACCCCTCTACGGCGAGAATGCCCGCATTCGCGACCACTATAACCAACTGGTGCTGCACTACGAGAAAGGCAGCAATGGGCAGGGCACCGTGGCCGACGGATATGACAAGCGCAAATACTACGCCATGGACATTGTGGTCAGGGCATACGACGAAGGTATAGCCTTCCGCTACCATTTCCCAGAGACAGCCAACAGTCTGTTCCTGCACATCACGGGCGAGCGAACCACCTTCCACATGCCCCAAGGCACCATGGGATGGTATGAGGAATGGGCACAAGGACCTTATACGAGGCGCCCGTTGACCACAAGAGAAACGGTGGATGGAACATGGTATGAGTCGGAACGTCCCCTGCTGCTCCAGTTGCCTACGGGCGAGTATGTGGCTTTGCTCGAGGCTGCCATGAAGGACTATGCCCGCGGAAAGTTCCGACTGAAGGCCGACAACGAATTGCAAGTGGCAATGTACGGCTGTGCCGACATCATCTCGCCCTACCACACGCCATGGCGTGTGGTGATGGCTGCTGAGCGTGCCGTGGACCTCATCAACCATAAAGAACTTGTGCTGAACCTCAATGCCGAGCGGAAGAATGCCGACTGGTCGTGGGTGCGCCCCGGCAAGGCATTCCGTAGCAGCAAACTGACCCGCGAGGGCATCATGCGCAGCATTGACTACTGCAAGGACTTCGGTTTCGACTATGTGGAGCTCGACGCCGGATGGTACGGACCGGAGGGCAAGGTGGAGAGCGACGCCACAACGGTGGCCGAGACTCGCGACTTCAGCATGCCCGACATTTGTGCTTACGCCAAGAGCAAGGGCATTGGCGTCTGGGTGTACGTCAACCAGCGGGCACTCTTCCGCCAGCTCGACCAGTTGCTGCCGCTCTATCGCCAATGGGGCATCAGCGGCATCAAGTTCGGCTTCGTACAGATAGGCAGCCAGCAATGGTCAACATGGCTGCACCAGGCCGTGGAGAAATGTGCAGAATATGGCATCATGATAGACATACACGACGAATATAGACCCACTGGGCTCTCGCGCACCTATCCCCACCTGCTCACCCAAGAGGGCATCCGCGGAAACGAGGAGATGCCCGATGCCGACCATAACACACTGCTACCCTTCACCCGCTATCTGTGCGGTCCTGCCGACTATACGCTCTGCTATTTCAACAACAGGGTAAAGAACACCAAAGGGCATCAACTGGCCATGGCGGCTGTTTACTACTCGCCCCTGCAATTTTACTTCTGGTACGACAGTCCTTATGTCGACAAAGGCGAGGCTGAATTGAAGTTCTGGAAAGATTGTCCAACAACCTTCGACGAGAGCATTGCCCTCGACGGACAACCCGGCGAGTATATCATCCAGGCGCGACGCAGCGGCGACACCTGGTTCGTAGGAGCCATGACCAACCACGAGGCCCGCACCGTGAGCATCGCCACCGACTTCCTTCCCAAGGGTAAATACCAGGTGGAGATTTACAACGACGACCCCTCACTCGGTACGCGCACCAACGTAAAGTCTTCGTCAATCATTGTGAAGGCAGGCAAGCCCATCGTGCTGCAGCTGCAGCCCAGGGGCGGCGCAGCCCTGCGACTGGTTAGGATAAAATAGAGTGCTGTGGTCATTCATAAGAAGCTGAGCAAATACAAAACTTAATGAGAAGGAATATAAACAGAATGAAAAAAACACTTTTACTGATTTCACTCGTCTTCTGCACCCTGCTGACTCAGGCGCAGACGGGCCGCACCTTTATCGTGAAGAACTCCACCGACGGACTGTCGGAGTTGCATGTATCGCTACCCCGCTTCCCCAGTGGGAAAGCCATCGTGGCCTGTCCGGGCGGTGCGTATGGCGGACTTTCGTTCGACAAGGAGGGCACCGACTGGGCACCTTTCTTCAATGAGCGCGGCATTGCCTACTGCACCCTAAAATATCGATTGCCCAACGGTCATCCCGACGTACCCGTCACCGATGCCTGCCATGCCATCAAGCTGGTGCGCGACAGTGCCGAGGCATGGAAAATCAACCCCTACGATGTGGGCATCATGGGATTCTCGGCAGGCGGCCACTTGGCAGCGACGGTGAGCACACAGGCTCCGTTTGAGTCGCGTCCCGACTTCTCGATACTCTTCTATCCTGTCATCTCCATTGACGAGCGTCTTGGCCATCAGGGCTCTACACGCCGTTTCCTGGGCGAGCAGAAGAACGACCCCGTGATGATAGAACGCTATTCGGCCGAGCGTCATGTCGACCATTTCTCTACCCCACCTGCCCTGTTGCTGCTATCGAACGACGACCGTGTGGTGCCGCCTGTGAGCAATGCCATCGCCTACTATACGGCCATGAGAAAGGCTGGCAACGAATGCACCATGCATATCTATCCCTCGGGGGACCACGGCTGGGGCTATGCCTCGTGGTTTAAACACCATGAGCAGATGCTGGCCGACCTCGACTACTGGCTCAAGGACCATCGCGCACAGCCCAAACAAGAGGCTGTGAGGGTGGCCTGTCTGGGTAACAGCATCACCCGCGGCTCGTGCATCAACATGGCATCGATTCACGGCTATCCAGCGCAGTTGCAGAAACTGCTGGGCAACAGCTACCGGGTGCGCAACTTCGGAATGCCCGGCTACACCATGCTCCGCCAAGGCGACTTCCCCTACATGTCGTCCAAGGCCTGGCAGATGGCACTCGATTTCAACCCCAACATCGTGGTGGTGAAGTTCGGCACCAACGACACCAAGCCCCACAACTGGGCACATGCCACCGACTTCGAGCATGACCTGCAACTGATGATTGACACGCTGCAGGCACTGCCCACCCATCCCCGCATCATCCTCGCCACACCTGTCAAGGCCTTCAAGGAAACCTTTGGCATCAGCGACTCAACGATTGTCAACGGAGTAATCCCTGCTATCAGAAAGGTAGCTAAGAAGAACCGCCTCGAGGTGCTCGACCTGCATGCGGTCATCACCGACGAGAAACATATCACCGCCGACGGCATCCATCCCAACCAAAACGGTGCTGCCGACATGGCTAAGGCCGTGGCCGACATCATCACCACGGAACAAAAGGAGCCAAAGAAGAAAAACAATAAATAACATTATCAACGAATGCCTTATGAAGAAATGCAGTCTCATCATCGTCATGCTCTGCTCTCTACTGCTGCAGGCAAAGACTACAGAGCATCCGACAACAGGCTGCTATTGGGAGTGGATGAATGGTAATATCTCGCGTGAGGGTATTACTAAGGATTTGGAATATATGAAAGCCGCAGGTATTGAGTCCGCTTTCATTTTCGACACATGGGTTGGTGTGGAACGGGGTCCCGTTGATTATGCGTCAAGGGAGTGGGTGGAATGTGTAAAACATGCATGTAAAGAAGCTAAGCGACTAGGTATCATACTAGGTATCCATATTGCCCCAGGCTACACCGCTATGGGGGGACCGTGGGTAAAGCCAGAGGAATCGATGAAGCAACTGACATGGAGCGTGTCGTCGAAGAAGAATCCACCTATACCCAAACATAAAATGGGGTTTTACCGCGACATTAAAACTTTCCGCACCACAAGCGCCGACGAGATGCACGACATCAACCGACGACTGGAAAAGGATGAGAGCATCACTGTTTCCTTACAAAAGGAAAAATCTGTTGTCGGCTTCAACCTCTGGCGTGGTGAGCGCGAACAACCCCTTGACCCCTTCGATGGTCCACGCGACTACGCACCAAAACTGAAGGTAGAGGTGAGTAGTGACTGCAAAATCTGGAAGGAAATGGGAACAGCCTCAGGTCAGCAGTTGAAGGCGCACGACATTCCTATCTATTTTAAATGCGAACAGACACGATGCCGTTATGTCAGACTGACCAGCAACCGTGGTACAAACCTTGACCGCATCGAGATACTGACGGCTCCAGGCTCTGGAGTCACCTACCGCCGTGTTGGATATACTACTAATGGCCAACAGGTAACTGCAGCCTGTGAGAGCGGAATTGGCCTGGAGGTTGACAAACTCTCTCACCATGGTGTTGATCTATATTTCGAACGTTTCCTTGGTCCATTACTGGATGAGTTACGTGAGTATTGTGGCTCAACATTACGGTGGATGTTAATCGACAGTTGGGAGGCAGGTCGTCAGGACTATACAGAACACCTGGGAGCCGAGTACATCACAACAGGCGAAGGTCGAGACTATCTGACAGGTGGGCTGGGGAAAGGTAATAAGACCAAGGAACGCCTTTTTATGCAGGAGTTCCTTATACCTTTGAAAGAAAAACTACACAGTTATGGCTTACTACTGGCTGGTGAACCGTATGGAAACGGTGATTTTGACCGCCGTGAATACGGCTGGGCATTCGACCTTCCCATAAGTGAATACTGGGCTCGATGCCATTACGGCAGCATTGAGCGGCCGCGTTTCGTATCGCGCTATGGCCATACTGAAGGGCGGCCGATTATTGGCTGTGAGTTTGGTACCGCCTACCCTGGTGATGCTGATATCCCCGCTACACTCTCTAGCTTCCGCCAGGACATTGAACAAGTGGTGGATGCCGGTGTCAATTTCTTTGTACTCCATTGCATAGCCCACCAGGACTGCGAGGACTGCCCGCGGACGATGGGTCCCTTCGGCACACGTTTTGACCGTATGCACGCCAATGTTGATTCGGTGAAAGCTGTCACCGACTATATCCGTGAATGCGTCGCCTTGCAGGAAAAGCGTGTCACATGGGACTATCAGACGGGCAAGGAGGGTCGAAGAGCCTACCTGCGTCTGCCACGAGGACATCAAGAAGTACAGGCGGTGCTTTATTGTCACCAGAATATGACAGAGGAAGTGCTGTTCCGCAGCCGCTCGTTTACTCACAAGATGGACTCACTGGGTGTGGCTATGGCTTTCATTCAGCAGGGCTCACAGAACTGGGACACCAGTGTAAAAGACGAAGAGGGCCTCAACTGCCAGCAGCGTTTCGAACAGATAATGAGTGATTTTGCCCGCGGCACCGAGCATCCCGAACTGGCCACCAGCCCCATCATCCCTTTTGGTCACTCGGCACAAGCCACCTTCCCTTGGAACTTTGCCGCCTGGAACCCCAAGCGCACGCTCTGCGTCATCTCCTACCACGGCGACGCACCCCGTACCAACCTCTGTGGCTACGGCCGTGCCAATGTGGAATGGGGCCGCACCCGCAACATTGACAGCATACCGGGCCTGATGATCGAAGGCGAGTACGAATGGTGGGAAGCCCGTGTGCGACCTGCCTTGGCCTTTCGTATGATGTATCCCGACAGTCGCATCTCGTTTCTCTGTGATGCCGGACGAGGGCATTTTGACCTCTGTGAGGCTACACAGGACTATATGGCGCGCTTCATTGCCAAGACCCTCGACGACCCGCGCCCCAAGAATGGTGTCTACTACTCGCGCTGGCTGGAAGACGGCACGGTGAGCGACGACCCGCACGACCAGTTCTGGTATCAGGACGATGAGATGGTCAGCATGACGCGAGCCCGCTATGCCGAAACCCGCGGCAAACAGATACAGTATCTCTCGGCCCGGCTCAACGGCAATATGATTCACTACGATGCCAACAGCCATATTAAACTGAAGGCGAATGTGAGTAGCGACGAGTTCACCATTGAGCCTGTCTTCGTTGACAGCACCCGCAATGTCTGCTCCAAACAACATGCCTCCGTTCGCCCGCGAGCGGTGCTCATATCCGGTGCAGCCATCCAGACAGGAGAATACACTTTCCGCTACGATCCCCATTATTTCGGCTTCGACCCCAAACGACTCTGGGACGGTATCACCATCTGTATCGAGGCCGACGGCGACAACACCTACAAGCCTGCCGTGCAGGAACTGAACATTCAAATCAAGCGATAAAAAACAGTATGAGAAAACTCTTGTGTGTACTTGCACTCACCTTCTTGTGCACAGCCCTTCATGCCCAGCCCGTATGCCGTCCTTTTCAGTTGACCGACGTACGCCTGTTACCCTCCCGTTTCCAACGCAACATGCAACGCGACTCAGCATGGATTGCCTCCATACCCGTCAACTCCCTACTCCATTCGTTCCGCAACACGGCGGGTGTGTTCTCCAGCCGTGAGGGAGGCTATATGACCATGCAGCACCTGGCCGGATGGGAGTCGATGGACTGCGACCTGCGGGGCCACGTCACCGGTCATCTGCTCTCGGCCATGGCCTATCTACAGATGCGCCAGAAGGCCGATTCGCTGGTGCAGGGACTCGCCGAGGTTCAGCGGCAGTACGGCACAGGCTACCTCTCGGCATTCGGTGAGGGACTCATCGACCGCAACATCGCCGGCAAGAGTGTGTGGGCTCCCTTCTACACGCTGCACAAGATACTGCAAGGACTCATCGACCAATACACACTCTGTGGCAATAAAACCGCGCTTGAGGTGGCCAGTGGCATGGGCTATTGGGCCTACAACAAACTGAAGCCGCTCACCGAGGATGAGCGCACCCGCATGCTGCGCAATGAGTTTGGCGGCTTCAACGAGGCGATGTACAACCTCTATGCCATCACCCACGACGAGCGTCACCTCTGGGTGGCCCGTTTCTTCTACCACAACGACAAGATTGACCCGCTGAAGCAGGGCAACAACGACCTGGGTACCTATCATGCCAACACATTCATTCCCAAGCTGCTGGGCGAGTGCCGCAACTACGAGTTGTTCGGCGATGAGGACAGCCGGCGGGCAGCCACCCTATTGTTCAACACACTGGTCAACGATCATGCCTTCATTACAGGCGAGGTGTCGGACAAAGAGCACCTCTTCAAACCCGGAACACACGCTGATCACCTCACCGGCTACGACGGAGAGAACTGCTGCACCTACAACCTGCTGAAGCTGGCAGGCCGTCTGTTCTCCTACCAGCCCGATGCGAAAATTGCCGACTACTACGAGCGGGCCCTCTACAACCATATCCTCGGTCAGCAAGACACGCTCACCTCGATGGTCTGCTACTTCACACCTCTCATGACGGGTGCTTACCGTCTCTACTCCACTCGTGACAGCTCGTTCTGGTGTTGTGTGGGCAGTGGCTTTGAGAGCCACGCCAAGTATCAGGCTGATATCTACTACCACACAGACAATCAACTCTACGTCAACCTCTTCATTCCTTCTGAACTGAATTGGAACGGTGTCACCATCCGCCAGCAGACCCGTTTCCCCGAAGAGAATAAGACAATCATCACCGCCTCGGCAAAGACCAACATGAAGGTGCGCTTTCCCTACTGGGCCACTTACATGAAGGTGAACGGCCGACGCGTTAAGGCCGGTGCCGACGGATATGTCAGCATCCGGAATGTGCGGCGGTTGACGGTAGAATTCGGTATGTCGCTCCGTGAGGAGAAACTTCCTATCGCTCCTCAGCCAGCAACCAGTACTACAACTGCCCGTCAGCGTGTGGCCCTCATGTACGGTCCCATTGTGATGGGAGGCCGTCTGGCCACGGTAGAGCATCCCTTCAGCAATCCCCGACACTATAACGATTACTACACTTTCGACTATGGACGACATGCCGACATCACGCTGAAGGATGTCCACCATCTGGGTGGTCTGCATTTCCAGACAGCCGATGGTATCAGCATTGAGCCCTTCTACAACCTGCAACACTGCCGCTATGTAGTGTATTGGGGGAAATGAGAAGTATAGGAGATTAGGAGTGGCCCCCGCCAACTCCCCCGAGGGGGAGGGTGCCTGCCGGCTTGAGAGCAATACAAAAGGTAAACATACCTCTCAGCACTCAGTTCTCAGCACTCAGTTCTCAGCTCTCAGCTCTCAACTCTTTCAGTTCTCATGCTGAGTCTACTGAGAAAATTCCTGATTTTGTTGCAAGTTCAGAAAAATATGCCTATCTTCGCCTGCTGAAACAAAACAACAAACAACACAATCCTATGAAACATCGCAAGCTTTTCCTTTTCGCCATCTGCCTCACCATCTGCACTATGGGATGGGCAGCAAAAAAGAAAGACATCCGCACCGAGACTCAGGTGGTCAGTGGCGTCACCATCCGCCTAACCTATCTCTCCGACGACATCATCCGCGTGGTAAAATATCCGGGCACAGGAGCCATGCCCGACAAGAAGAGCTATTCGGTACTGCTCCCTGAGACCAATGTCGACAACCCATGCGTCAAGGCTTCCATCGACCCACAGACGGGTTGTGTCACTTTCTGCGACCTAGAAGGTTCTGTGCTGCTCAGAGAGTCTGGTACACCTACCCTCCAGCAGCGCCTCAGCGCACCTGATGCCGACAAGCTACGCATCGGACAGCGGTGGACCCTGACCGAGGACGAGGACATCTACGGACTGGGCCAGCTGCGCGACGAGGCCATGAGCTGGCGAGGACGCGACATGGAACTGTGGAACCACAATACTTACATAGCCATCCCCTACGTCACCAGCAGCCGCGGCTACGGCCTTTACTGGGACAACGCGGGCAAGAGCCGTTTCACCGACTCTGCCGAGGGCATGCAGTTCACTTCAGAGGTGGCTCCCTGCATCGACTATTACTTCATCTATCGCGACGGGACACAAGACGGTGTCATGGCCGCTGTACGCCGGCTGACAGGACAGGCCACCATGTTTCCGCTCTGGACCATGGGCCATTGGCAGTGTCGCGAACGCTATAAGACCAGCGACGAGCTGGCATCGGTGCTCGACCGCTACCGTCAGCTGCAGATACCCCTCGACGGCATCGTGCAGGACTGGCAGTACTGGGGCTGCGACAGCAACTGGAATGCCATGCGCTTCCAGAATCCGTATTATATCAATAAGGTGGGCGACCCCGCCTGGGAGAAATATCTGCCCAACGACTTGAGAAACCTACCAGTGAAGGAGCCTCGTCTGAAGAGTCCCCAGCAGATGGTCGACTATGTGCACCAGAACAATGCCCACCTCATGATCAGCATCTGGGCCAGCTTCGGACCGTGGACACAGCCTTACAAAGAACTGAAGAAGATAGGTGCGCTGCTGCCCTTCGACACTTGGCCGCGACAGAAAGGTGTACTGCCTTATGACCCCTTCAACCCGAAGGCCCGCGACATCTATTGGAAATACCTCTCACACCTCTATCAGATGGGATTTGACGCCTGGTGGACCGACTCCACTGAGCCCGACCACTTCGAAGAGACGGCAGAGACCGACAGCTACCCCACCTACGACGGCTCGTGGCTGTCGGTGAAGAATGCCTTCCCGCTGATGACCAACCGAGGCATCTACGAACACCAACGGCGGACAAAAGGTAATACTAAACGCTCGGTACAGATGACCCGCAGCGGTTCCTTCGGCTTGCAGCACTATGGCACCTTCTCATGGAGCGGCGACGTGGTGGCCTCGTGGAAGGAGATGAAAAACCAAATACCCTCGGGACTCAACTTCACGCTCTGTGGTATCCCCTTCTGGAATACCGACCTGGGCGGTTTTTTCTACTGGGAATACGAGCAAAGTCCCATGAACCCCGCCATTCAGGAACTGCAGACACGCTGGATGCAGTGGGGCACTTTCATGCCACTCATGCGCAACCACTGCTCCAGTCCTATGATCAACGAAATCTACGAGTTCGGCGAGAAAGGCCACTGGGCCTACGATGCCATGGTCGATGCCGTACGCCTGCGCTACCGTCTGTTGCCCTACATCTACTCCATGGCAGGCGAGGTGGTGCAACACAGTGGTATGATGATGCGCCCGCTGGTGATGGACTTTGCCCACGACAAGACAGCCCGCCGCCTGAACGACGAATATATGTTCGGCCATGCCCTGCTCGTCAAGCCCGTCACCGACCCGCTCTACACTTGGAAAGACGACCGTAAGCAGGGCCACGAAATCTACCCGGACATCCGTAAGGCCGCAGCCCCCGTGAGTGTCTACTTGCCCGCTGGCGCACAATGGTACGACTTTTTCACCGGTGAGCGCCACGAGGGCGGCCGCACCCTTCTGCGCCCCACACCCATTACCGACATGCCCGTCTACGTCCGTGCCGGCAGCATCCTGCCCTTTGGCCCTGATGTGCAGTATAGCAGTGAGCGCCCATGGGATGACCTCGAAATACGCATCTATCCCGGAGCCGACGCTACCTTCACTCTCTACGAGGACGAGGGCGACAACTACAACTACGAGCGCGGCCAGTTCACCGAGATAACATTCCACTGGAACGACACCGCTCGCACCCTCACCATCGGCCAGCGCCGAGGCCAGTACAAAGGCATGTTGCAGCAGCGCCAGTTCCGCATCGTGGTTGCCGGACAGCAGGACAAACCTGCAAAAGTCATCAACTACGATGGGAAAAACGTAGATATCAGCGGACTATAATACGATTTGCTTTCAATTGAAAGTGTTTCAATGACAGGAACAGAGTGTCTTCATGCCTGAAACGTTGTGTTTTTGTGCCTGAGACACTCTGTTTTTATGTCTGAAAAGAACGAGAGATGTCAAGGCTGCGTAGTTTTCCTGTCTCATTCGTATTCTTATAAACGTGGCACTCCCGAGCCGGAGCTACTGTATCATCCGAAGAATCATTAAAACAAATAAGAATATGAAACAGAGTCTACTCAAGATGTTGGCGCTTATGGCGCTCGTAGTAACAGGAAATGCTGTATTGGCGCAAGAGACATCGGTCACCCAACCCACTGCCGTCACATGGGTGCGCGGTAACTCGCCTGCGTCGAAGGGCGGCACCAGCAATACGCTGGAAGTAAAAACTTACACGAATGCCGACGACCCCACAAAAAGTAACTATTTCTATGCGCTGCTCTCATTCGAGTTTACGGCCCCAGAGGCTGGCAACGAGGTGAAGAGCGCCACACTGCGACTGACAACCCGCTACAAGAAGGGCGACTCGGAGATTCAGCTGTTCCCCATCGATTGCACCGTTAACGAGGGTTCTACTGACTACAATGCCGTAGGTGAACTCATCGAAAGCGCCAAAGCGGGCGAACCCATCTGCTCACTGAGCCTGAAAGGTGACGGCAACAAGGCTCCCACAGATGCCATCGACGAGGCCTTCCAAACGGTGGATGCCTGGCAGAACGTGGTCGACCTGACCAGCTATGTAAAGAGTCTGACAGGCAACAGGTTCACACTGCTTATCGTGAAGCCCATGGACCAGAACAGCTCTTCACAAATCTTTTCTCGCGAAGCTACCGACCAAGAGCTGAAAAACGGCTCTGTATTTGCCGCTACCGATTTGGTTCCATTGCTGACGGTCGACTATCAGGAGGCGACAGGAACTACACAACTGACAGCGGGTGCATCGGCCGACACCTTTGTGCGCAAAGGCAATAAGACCAACTACGGCAGCAACCCTACCATGGAGCTCTATACCTATTATAACGAGAAAGAAGACGGCTCCGTAGAGGACCTCGACTTTGCCGGACTGATGTCGTTACAACTGCCTGCTGCCCCATCAGCCGACGACGAGTTGCAAAGTGCCACTTTGCGACTGGTGACAGAACGCGCCAAAGGCAGCATTTCTCTCTATCCCTACGAGGGGCAATGGGCCGAGAATGCCATTTACGAAGAACAGGCCACGGCCATTGCCGAAGCCCGCGCAAAAGAAGCGATTGCCACGGTAAAGCTGGCAGGCCAATCGAACAAGGCTGTCACCGACAATGGGGTGACGATGAACACTGTGGAAGAGTGGACCAACCTGATAGACATTACCAACTACGTGAAATCGCTCAATGGCAACAACGTGAACCTGCTTATCGTCAACCCTGCCAACACGAAAACCAGCGTGAAGGTATATACCAAGGAAGCTGCCGACGTAACCCTGAAAGACGGCTCAGTGTTTGCCGCTTCCGACCTAGTGCCGCAACTCATGCTGACTTATAAAAAGAAAGCGGGTGGTGAGACGGGCATCAGTCTCAACAAGAATAGTATGGATAAGGCTGTGCCGCAAGGCATCTACACCCTGAGCGGCCAGCGTGTCAGCAAAGCCACCCGCGGCATTTACATCATGAATGGCAGAAAGGTAGTTGTAAAATGAACAAAGGTCTGTTCTCACTGTTCCTACTCATGATGCCGGCCTTGGCTTCAGCGCAGTCGGTATCGCAGGTGTGGTCGCCCGACAACGGCGACGGCACCTACACCAATCCCGTACTCTTTGCCGACTACAGCGACCCCGACGTATGTGCCGTGGGCGAAGACTTCTATCTCACAGCCTCGTCGTTCAACTGCATTCCGGGACTGCCCATCCTCCACTCGAAAGATTTGGTGAACTGGCAGCTCGTGGGTCATGCCCTACAGCAACTAGAGCCGCGAGAGGTGTTCGACCAGCCCCAGCACGGCAAGGGAGTATGGGCACCTGCCATCCGCCATTATAACGGCGAATTCTACATCTACTGGGGCGACCCCGACTATGGCATTTTCATGGTGAAGAGCAACGACCCCACGGGAAAATGGACGAAGCCAGTATGTGTCATTGAGGGCAAGGGAATGATTGACCCGTGTCCGCTGTGGGACGACGACGGGCGCTGCTATCTGGTGAACGGATGGGCAGCATCGCGGGCTGGTTTCAACTCGGTGCTCACCGTGCGTGAGCTCTCTACCGACGGCACACAGGTGGTTGGCCTGCCCCGCATCGTGTTCGACGGCGGACAAGAGAACCACACCACCGAGGGCCCAAAGTTCTACAAGCGCGACGGCTGGTACTGGATACTTTGCCCAGCGGGCGGCGTTGAGATGGGCTGGCAGCTGGCCATGCGCTCACGGTCGCCCTACGGTCCCTACGAGTGGAAGCGTGTGATGTGGCAGGGCAAGACCGACATCAACGGTCCCCACCAAGGGGCATGGGTGCATGTCGACGGACAGCATGCCGACGGCAAGGCTGATGGTGAAGACTGGTTTCTTCACTTCAACGACCGTGGTGCCTACGGACGAGTAGTATATCTGCAGCCCATCGACTGGTCAACGGGATGGCCGATGATGGGCCGCCATGGTGAGCCTTATGCCACCTACCGCAAGCCTGCCACTACGTCGACAACTATTGTCAACCCACAGGAATCCGACGAGATGAATGGCACGCTAGGTTTGCAATGGCAATGGCACGCCAACTACCAGCAGACATTCGGAATGCCTACTGCCGACGGCTGTTACCGTCTGTATACCGCCGACCTGCCTGTTGGTTTCAAGAGTCTGTGGGATGTGCCCAACCTATTGTTACAGAAACCCACCGCCCCGCGGTTCATGGCAACAGCCAAGGTGCGGTTGGCTACGAAGGAAGAGGGTCAGTATGGGGGCATCGTGATGATGGGTCGCGACTATTCGGCACTTGTCGTGGTGCGCCAAGGCGACCATTTCGTGCTGCAACGCCATACCTGCATGGGAGCCGACGAGGGGCAGATGGAATCGCAAACCACCCTCACCACGCTCAAGGCCACCCACCGAGACACCATTCCCTACTCGCCCGCCACAAGCATCGACCTCTATCTGCGCATGACCGTTAGCGACGACATCTGTCGCTACAGCTACAGCCTCGACGGCAAACGCTTCCATGAGGCAGGCGAGCCGTTCACCATGCGCCAGGGCAAATGGATTGGCGCCAAGTTCGGTTTTGTGGCCGAGTGCAGCGCGAGGAAAGGCAACCGTGGCTGGCTCGATGTCGACTGGATGAGGATTGCTAAGAATTGATTATTTAGGAGTATAGACAACACCCCATCAAGAGATGTGTGGGCTGGTGCGTCACAAGTTGGTTGGTGGCCACACGCCCTCTTCCGTCTTGCCTTCCACATCGTCGAAGATGAAGGCAGGACGGAAGTCTTTGTCTCTTACCTCCGCCTTGATGTTACGAAGCGTGATGCCCCGCACATGGCGCACATAGAACGCCCAGGCAGGCAGTTCGCCATACATAGTGAACTCAGGATAAGACGCAGCAGCCTCGTTTACCTCATGCAAACGATAGGTACCTACATAAGCCATGGCCTTGGAGGCCCTGCCGGGATGACTGACACGAATATTCTCGAGCACCACATTCTCTATGTAACGCCCAGGCAGACCGCAGATGCTGCTGGGCCACGGATTATGAAAATAGTCCACTTCCGGGCCCCGCAGGTCGTAAGCCTCGTCGGGTCGTCCGAAGGGAACCTCAGCATCCACGTTGCGAATGATGATATTACGGCAGATGCCCGGCCACTCGTCATGACGGGCGCCCAAGCACACAAAGATTGGATTGCCAGTATTACGGGCACGGATGCCATCGACGAGGATATCATCGATGATGCCGCCATCCACCGTTTCGATGGCTATGGCTGAGCGGAACGTGTCGTACACCTCTATGTCACGCACCTCAATATGTCGGAAGCCACCGTACGACGCAGTACCAAATTTCACGGCACTGGCACTCGAGGCAATGCGGCAGTGGGCGATATAGATGCTGTCGCAGCACAACTCAGCATACTCGCTCTTCAGGCAGACACCGTCGTCGGCTGCATTGATGTCACAATGAGTGATGCGTGCCTGCCGGCAATCGGTCAGGTCGATACCGTCGTTGTTCCAGTAGGCACGGTTCACCACCTGTATGCTATCGATGGAGATGTGGCTGCTGCGGTCGATAGATATACCCCACTCGGCACTGCTCCGTGCCGTGATTCCCTTTACCGTGATGCCGTCGCAGCGGTCGAAGAAGAACAGTTTCGGACGGGCATTGGGGCGCATGCGCCGCTGATTGTAGTTAGGGTCGATGCGCTCGCCGATATGGTGCAGGCTGTCGATGGTCAGAACCAGCTCCAGTCCCTGTCCGTCGATGACACCCTTCCCCGTGATGCTAATGTTATGCTGACCGCTGGCCACCAACAATGCCGTGCGTGACTTCTCGCCCACCTGTGCTGCACTGCCTGGCTCATCATAGTCGTAGGGCGACGTGCTGCCCAGCAACACAGCCTCTGGCATCAGATGCAACTCCACGTTCGACCGCATGTGCAGCATCCCCGTAAGGTAAATACCCTTGTGCAAGATGAGTGTTCCACCCTGCCGATGGTGAGCGATGCGGTCGATGGCACTTTGGAGGACAGTGGTGTTCAACGTCTTACCGTCGGTTGACAGAGGAAGACGGGTAGACTCAATGATGAGTGGCTTCGCACCTACCATTGAAAAACGCAGGCATAATGCCAAAAGTAGAAACAATGTTTTTCTCATAGAGTACAAAAATACATAAAAATACCGGAATAGTAGAGCCTATTCAATAAAAAAACGCTTTTTCCTGCGTAATCCGTTCCTCTCAATCGTAATAATAGGGAAAAGGGTTGATTTCATGTTCAGAGACATACATATTTATAAGGTTTTTTATAGAGTAGTTTTTTAGGTTAGTTATTTGATGAGCATGGCTCATGACGACGGCCGGACTTCAGCGAGAGGTGCCGGCCGTCTTTATTTCTCGGAGGTTATGGCAGTTCATCGTGTAGGTGGTAACGGGTTAGAATGGATGTTTTTTTGAAAACGTTGGACATTTTGCTTGCTAGTTACGCAAAAAATGACTATCTTCGCCAACGAAACCTAAAAGATATATCACCTTGAAAAGCTTGAAAACGATCATATTGCTACTATGTGCACTCTTCTTGTCACGGCCCGCAGGCATGCTTGCCTACAACGACGAGGTAAGACTGATGACGCTGTCGATAGCCGACGGCCTGGCCGGAGAGACGGTGAACCGCGTGATGAAAGACCATGCGGGGCGTATCTGGATTGCCACCAACAACGGCGTGAACATCTATAATGGCAGGGGTATTGCCACCTTCCGCCTGGCTCAAGAGAAACAACTCACCGTAAACGTGAACGACCTCTGCGAGACGGCCGACGGGAGCATCTATGCCGCCACTGATGCGGGTCTATACCGGCTGGGGAACGGCGAGAAGAGTTTCCAGCATATCCTGCCTGAGGTGCAGAACCCGGAGTGTCTGCTGGCTGTGGGCAACACGCTCTATTTGGGCGGCAAGCAAGGCATGCAAGTGTATGAGCAGGGCGAACTGCGTCAAAGGAACGTGGGGGTGAGCGGTAAGGGACTCGACAACGTAGTACGTCAATATGCCGTCGACGACCATGGCTTCATTTACTTTCTGAGCCGCTACGACCTGAACCGTTACGACCCGAAAACGGGCAAGACGGTGAGTTGTGGGCTGAGCCGTGCCATGCCGGAACACACGGCGGTGCACGGACTGTGCCTGCTGGGAAAATGCTGCTTTGTGGGCACCCGCTCGGAGGGGCTCTACCTCTATGATATGCAGTCACAACAGGCGAAAAAGATAGAAGATGTGGGCAACGTGGTAACATCGGTTGACAAGAGTGCCGACGGATATGTGACGGTGTCGACCGACGGTTCGGGTGCCTATCTCATCGATGGCAACGGCCGTATCGTGGAGCATTTCAATGCCGATGCTGAGGATAGCCACCGTCTGCCTACCAATGCTGTATACACTTATATGCGCGATGCCAACGGCATCAACTGGTTTGGCTTTGTGCGCTACGGACTGGCCTACACGCCTCATAACTCGCAACTCTTCAGACCCTACGGCTGGGAGGGATTCACCACGCTAGGCATGAATGTGCGCACCCACTGCATGAGAGGTACCGAGGGCGTCATCGGCACGCAGAACGGCTGCTGGTATGTGGACAGCAAGCGCCGCATAAGCCGCTTTTTCTCGCCTGCCGAGATGAGTGGTGGACACATCGTCAACAGCGTGGCATGGTTTGAGGGCGAGTACTACATAGGAGCGTTCGACGGCGGTGTGAGCGTGCTCAACCCGCAGACACTGACCATGCGATCGCTGACGGAGGTGCCCCAGTTGCGCCACTCGTCGATAGGCGACATCAAAACGGGGCCCGACGGCAGGCTGTGGATTGGCAGCAGCCAGGGGTTGTTCATCATCGACAAGCAGGGCAACATGGTGCGCTACACCGAGCAGAACTCTCACATCGTGGGCGGCATCATCATCAGCATTGCCTTCGACGGACAGAAGAACGCATGGCTGACCGGCGCGACGGGCATCTCGCTCTACAGCGCGGCCAGCAGCGAAATTGTGGAGCCGCGATGGCCCGAGGGATTCTTCCATCAGCAGCCTTACATGCGCGGCACACCGGGGCACGACGGTATTGTTTACATGCGTACCGGGCCTCAGGTATACTACTCGAATGCCACGATGAGCAGCTTCGGCGAACTGCCCCTGCCCATCACCCTGAGCGACAAGTGGTGCCGTAGCATGGCCGACGACGGAAAAGGACATCTGTGGGTGGCCTCCGAGCGAGGCCTACTGCGCTTCGGCTACGACATGACGGGCATGCTGCAGATTGGTGGCGGCGAGGGGTTGCTGGGCGAGCTGATCAGCGAGGTGAGCATCGACGAGAACGGACTATTGTGGGTAGCCACGTCGAGAGGACTGTTCACCGCACGGCCTGAGGCTTTGGAGAAGTGGCGCCACAACACGGCCTACAAGGTGAGGCTGTTTCATATACGACGGGGCAGCGACTTGCTGACCAGTCCGGAGAGCATGCGAGTGAACGACGAGCGGGCCGTCAGACTGACATGGAACATGGGCTCGGAGGTGTTGCAGGCTGAGCCGACACTGCCCGACTATGCCCAACAGCGCAGCCGACTGTATGAATACCGCATCGACGGGCATGAATGGATGATTGTGAAGAACGACGAGCCCATTGAGGTGCGCGGACTATGGCCAGGCAGGCACAAACTGGAGGTACGGCTGGCCGGAGCCGACGGCACGATGACCGTCTACAAGGTGATGGTAGTGCCCTCGGCATGGGCCATTTTCGAGGCCATCCTGCTGCTGGCTGCCCTGGTGCTGCTATGGATGTGGTGGCGCTACAGGAAAAGCACCCGGGTACTGCTGAGCGAGCGCAACGAGATAGAGGATGCGCTGATAGAAGTGGAGAACGAGCTGCAGGAAGCCAATGCCGACGGACTGATGGCCGACGGTGAGGGCAATGTGGCGCAGAAATACCAGAAGGTAAAAATCGACGAGCGTGAATGTGGCGACATTGTGAAGCGCATGCGCCAATATATCGAGAAGAACAAGGTGTATACGAATGCCGACCTGAAGATGAAAGACCTGGCCGACGTGCTGCGACTGTCGCCCTCGAAACTCAGTCAGGTGTTCAACCTCTATTTGAACGAAAACTACTATGAATTCATCAACCGCTACCGGCTCGACGAGTTCAAGCGGCTCATCGAGGCCGGCGAGTACCACCGCTACACCATCACCGCCCTGAGCGAGCAATGCGGATTCAAAAAATCGAACTTCTTCTCCACCTTCCGGAAGGTGGAAGGCATGACTCCGGCAGAGTATTTAAAGAAGCACGGAGTGAAAGTTTAGTTGCATAAAAGGAGGAGAATTGTTACAAAAACAGTTTTTCTAATTTAGATGGACCGAAACATAAATCACTGACAAACAATAAGTTAAACCAGTTGGAATGGTATCTAAACCAGTTGGCTGCAAACAAGGACGAAAACACTTGCTTGCAGCCTTATTATTTTCTATCTTTGCCAATGAAAAATCTAAATCGCAAACATCTATTAAACAACCAACGATATGGCAACAACCGACAACAGCAATAAGACGCAACTCATCGCTGACATTTATAATATGTACGCGAGAGAGCTGATGGCATATTTCATGTCGTACACTCACAACGAGATGGCGGCAGAAGACATGCTGCACGATTTGTTTGTGAAGGTGATGGGACTCGACGTGGTAAACAAGGAGACGGCCAAGAGCCTGCTATTTGTCACTGCCCGCCGCATGATGATCGACGATGCCCGTCACAAAGCGTTCGTACGCCAGTATGAGAAAGACGCACTGGCAGAGATGAACCGCTACGACCAGTACTCGGTGGAGCGGCGCCTCGATGCCGAGCGCATCAGCCGTCTGGAGAGCGCACGTCTGGCCCGTATGCCACAGAAGAGCGCCCAGGTGTATGAACTCTGCTTCCACGAGGAGCGCAGTGCCCGCGAGATTGCCGAGCTGATGCAGATGAACCAGCGTACCGTCGAGGGACACATCTACCGCTGCCGCAAAAAAATGCGCGAGTACCTAAGAAAAGTAATGTAAATATTTTAATACTAACATAATAATCATGATGAAACAAAAAAGACAATGGATTCTAACGTTGTGCATGATGCTCGCCACATGGGCATGGGCACAGCAGGGGAATATCACCGTCACAGGACAGGTGGTTGACCAGCAGAATGAGCCGTTGATTGGCGTCACCGTACAGGTGGTGGGCCAGCAGGGCGGCACTGTTACCGATTTTGATGGAAACTACTCCATCAAGGTGGCTCCTAACGGAACCCTGAAGTTCACGTATGTGGGCTATCAGGAGCAGACCATCGCAGTGGGAGGCAAGACGACCATCAACGTAATGATGAAAGACGATGCCGAGCTGCTGCAGGAAGTAGTGGTAGTGGGTTACGGCACACAGAAGAAAGAGTCGCTCACCGGTGCCGTGACCGTGGTCGACTCGAAGGCATTCCAGGAGAAGGGCGGACTGAGCTCACCGCTGGAGGCTTTGCAGGGCCAGGTGGCCGGTGTGATGATCACACGTGGCTCGAGTGCCCCTGGTGACGAGTCGTGGTCGATGAACCTGCGCGGTGCCTCGTCAATGAACAGCACCGAGCCGCTGGTGATTATCGATGGTGTGGCTGCCAACTCAGTATCAGAGATGCGCAACCTGAACCCCAACGACATCGAGAGCATCAACTTCCTGAAAGACGGCTCAGCAGCTATCTACGGTAGCCGTGCTGCCGGCGGTGTGGTGCTCATCACCACTAAGAAAGGCAAAGAAGGCCGCGTCAAGGTGGAATACGGTGCATCGGCTACGCTGAAGACCCCGGGTCTGCAGCCCACTATGATGACCATCGACGAGTGGGCCGACGGTGTGATGACCGCCCTGAGGAACGACGGCAACGAGAGCAACGTATGGTACACCTACGCTGAGCTGGCCAAGCTCTACAAAGGCCGTTACATCGACCTGCAAACCAGTGCCAATCCCTTTGGAACCGCAGCCTTCACCGACGTGCAGGACTTCGTATTCTCTGAGGCCGACTGGCTGGGCGAGCTTTTCGGCAGCACATGGTCGACCGAGCACCAGCTGAGCGTCAGCGGCGGCACCGACAAATCCAGCTACCGTCTGTCACTGGGTTACAACTACGACGGTTCTACCCTGCAGTATGGCGACAACAACAACCAGCGCTACAACTTCCGCCTGAACAACACCTTCAAGTTCACCGACCGTCTCTCGCTGGAGTCGTCGATTGCCTACAGCCGTCAGCAGCAGGTGGCCCCCACCATGATCAGCTCGGCTCTCACCAACACCATGCCTATGCCGGGTCTGCCCTTCACCACGATGGACGGCAAGCCTTACGCATGGGGCTCTTGGGGTTCGCCCGTGGCCAAGGTGCAGGAGGGTGGTGACAACAAGCTCACCGTCTCGAACATCAACATTTCTGAGACACTGAAATACGATATTACCGACTGGCTGACTGCCAACGCCAACGTGGGCTACAACACAGGCTCAGCATGGCGTAACACCGTGCAGAACAGCATCCAGTACTACAACTACGTGGGCAACTTGCAGACGTTGAAAGACCCCGCTCAGGCCAACAGCTACTTCAAGCAGACTAACTCCCGCACCGATTTCTATTCTATTTCTGGTTATGTGAATGCCCACAAGACACTGGCCGACGTCCATAACTTGAGCCTCACACTCGGTGCTCAGTATGAGTTCAAGCAGTACACCTACTTCGGCACCCAGGTGAAAGACATCCAGGAAGGTCTCGAGATTGTCAACGGTGCTGGTGAGGTGACACTCACAGGACAGGAGGATATCTACGAGAACTCCATCATGTCGTACTTCGGCCGTTTCAACTACGACTATGCAGGCCGCTACCTCTTCGAGTTCAATGGCCGTTACGACGGTTCGTCGAAGTTCCTGCCCGAGAACCGCTGGGATTTCTTCTGGGGCGTATCGGCCGGCTGGCGCATCAGCGAGGAGCAGTTCATGAAGGGCCTCGGCTGGGTGAGCAACCTCAAGCTCCGTGCCTCTTACGCCGAGATGGGTAACCAGAGCGGCATCAGCAACTACGACGGTGTGCAACTCTATGGCCTCAACACCGCCACTGGTGCCTACGTCGGCAGCGACAAGCTCTCTTACATCGCCACCAGTGGTGTGCTGGCCTCGAAGAGCCGTTCGTGGGAGCGCATCAAGAACTACAACGTTGCCCTCGACTTCGGTTTCAACATCGGCAAGGCAGGCAACCTGAGCGGTACCGTTGAGTACTTCGAGAAGCACAACGACAATATGCTCGTAGCCATCTCCTTCCCCGCCACACTGGGCGACAAGGCTCCATCGGCCAACGCCGGTAAGTTCAAGGACTGGGGATATGAGGGACAAGTCACCTGGCGCGGAAAAGTCGGCAAGGTCGACTACCACGTAGGCGGAACATTGACCTTCGCCCGCAACGAGCTCACCGACTACGGTGCCACCACCGTGCTCAAAAGTGGCTACAGCTCCACCTCGCAGGGATATCCCCTGAAGTCTATCTTCGGTCTGCGCTACGCCGGTAAGATTCCCAACGAGGCCACACTGAAAGCCTACATGGCCAAATACTACGAGAACAACGGCATCGGCATGCCCGCCAACCTGCGCGTGGGCGACAATATGTACTGCGACGAGAACGGCGACGGCAAGCTCGACGAGAACGACTACATCTACCTGGGTTCCGACGACCCCGAAATCAGCTACTCGTTCAATGCCGGCGTGGCTTACCAGGGCTTCGACCTGAACGTAGTGTTCCAGGGTGCCGCCAACCGCTTTGTCTACCGCGACCGCAACAACTTCACCGTTCCTATGCGTGCCAACTACACCAACACCACCAATGCCTCTATCGGCAACACGTGGACACCCGACCACCAGGACGCATGGTACAACCCGTACACCAACGATGGCAACATCAACAACTACAACTACCAAGCCAACTCGCTGACATCGCAAGACGGCCGCTACCTGCGTCTGAAGAATGTCACCATCGGCTACACCTTCCCACAGCAGCTGCTCAAGAAGACCGCCGTGCTGCAGGGCTTGCGCCTCTATATCACCGGTACAGACCTATGGGAGACCTCGCGCATCAAAGACGGATGGGACCCCGAGGCCAGACGCGACGCATCGGGCGTCGGACGCTACCCCTTCACCCGCAACTTCACATTCGGTGCTAACTTTACATTCTAATTCAGAAAGGAGATATCGATTATGACAACTAGAATATTCAAATACATCTGCGCCCTCTGCATCATCTGCGGACTGACATCGTGCATGGATCTCGATCCTAAGGCCGACCTGGGCGACAACCTCGTGTGGAGCAAGCCTGACAACTTCCAGCTCTTTGCCAACCAGTTCTACGGCTGGACACGCGACTTCCAGCAAGGCGCCAGCTATGGCTCGGGCGTCGTCGACGGTCCTCACAGCGACTATCGCTCCGACCTCGTCTGCACCAGCAGCGTCAACACCTACAGCCAAGGCACCAACGCCATTCCTGCCACCGACGACAACTTCACCACGCTCTACAAGCGCATCTACTACACCAACCTGCTGCTGAAGAATGCCGAGGGTTTTGCCGACCAGGCTGCCATCGCCGCACCGAAGGGCGAGGCCCTGTGGTTCCGTGCCTATCTGCACTTCGAGTTGGTTCAGCTCTATGGCAACGCCCAGCTGCTCACCACTCCGCTCGACATGGACAGCGAACAGCTCTATGGTCCGCGCGACGACCGCGGCGTGGTTATCGACCAGATTATCAAAGACCTGCAGGAGGCTGCCACGCTGCTGCCCTCCACGCCCTCAGCTGCCGGCCGTCTGTCGAAAGACGCTGCCAACGCCATGATCTCGCGCGTAGCTCTCTACGAAGGCACCTGGCAGAAGTTCCACAACAACAACACCTCGCGTGCTCAGGAACTGCTCACCATTGCCAAGAATGCCGCCGATGCCGTCATCAGTGCCGGCAACTACAAACTGTTCTACAACGACCAGTTGGGCAAGGACAGCTACCGCTACATGTTCATCCTCGAGGATGCCGCACAGTGCAACCCTGCCGGACTGGCCAAGAAAGACAATACCGAGTACATCATGACCACCCGTCACCGCGATGGCGACAAGATGGCCCTCAACGTCACCCATGCCTTCGTGGGCAATGTGTGCTACCCCACCCGCAAACTGGCCAATATGTATCTCTGCCAGGACGGTCTGCCCGTCGAGAAGTCAAAGGTGTTCCAGGGTTATGCACTGGCTACCAGCGAGTTCCAGAACCGCGACAACCGTATGAACGGCACCATGCTGGTTCATGGCGAGAAGTATTGGAACAACGACGGTAAGTGGCGCACCACTTGGACAGCCGACGATCTGAACGACGCCCTCGAGGCCAACGTCCGCTCCAACAGCGGCTACCAGACCCGCAAATGGGGCGTAGAGCGCAAGGTCGACGACTTCTACGAGTCGATGGACTACCCCGTCATCCGCTATGCCGAGGTGCTGCTCAACTATGCCGAGGCTGCCTACGAGCTGGGCGAGAGCATTAGCGACGCCGACCTCGACAAGAGCCTCAACCTGGTACGCCTGCGTGTGAACCCCAACATGCCGAAGCTCAGCAACAGCTTTGTCACCGCCAACGGACTGAACATGCGCGAGGAAATCCGCCGCGAGCGCACCGTCGAGCTCATCCTCGAGGGATTCCGCATCGACGACCTCAAGCGCTGGGCCACTGCACCCACTGAGATGAAGCAAGACCAGCTGGGTGTGAAGATGACCGGCACATGGTTCGAGGCCAACTGGACCGGTCAGGCACGCGCCCTCAACAGCGACGGCTGCATCGTGATGTACACCGACCGTACATGGAACGACAAACTCTATCTCTATCCGCTTCCCAGCGATCAGCTGCAGCTCAACCCGCAGTTAGGACAGAATCCTGGATGGGAGTAAGTTTTATTCAGTGAATAGTGAATAGTGAACAGAAATAAAAGCAAATAATTATGATGACGAAAATTATTAAACATATATTCTGTGCCGGTATCGCCCTGTTCAGCATGGCAGCAGCCCTCGTAGCCTGCGGCGACAAAGAGGCTCCGATAGAAGACCTCCAGCCGGCCATCTGCCCGGCAACGATTGAGTTCAATCTGCCCGACAACCTGCAGCAGTTGGTATATACCGACGAGACCGGTGCCCGTGTGCTGCCCCTCATCAAGGGCGAGCATGTCACGCTGCCCTACACCGTGACCCCCGACAACATCACGTTCAACGATGTGGTATGGACCTCCAGCAACCCCGAGATAGCCTCGGTCGACGACCAGGGTAACGTCGACGCCCTCAGCGGCGACGGCATCGGCTACAGCATTGTGCAGCTGGCTCCCGTGGGTATGTTCTCAGGCAGTGGTGTAAACTGCAACCTGAAGATCCGCGTTTCCAACACGCTCATCAAGGCCGAAAGCATCACCGTCACCTGCTCGGGCACCGAGGTGTATGCCGGTGAGACCCTCCAGGCAACAGCCAAGATCATGCCTGAGTCGGCCACCTACCAGACCGTGAAGTGGAGCAGTTCCAACGAGGCTGCCGCCACCGTCGACGCCAATGGTGTCATCACCGGTAAGGTGACCTCTGCCATGCGCACCCCTGTCACCATCACCGCCACCTCGCTAGACGGCAGCAACGTCTTGGGGTCTGTTGAGATTATCGTGCTGCAGATTGTCCAGCCGCAGAGCATCACCATCGATCAGAAGTATGCTGCGCCAAACTACTATTGCGCCATCAACGAGAAGTCGGTCGAGCTCGCCTACACCACCGTACCCGCCGAGTGCACCAAGTCGCTCATCGAGTGGACCAGCAGCGACGAGTCCATTGCCACCGTCGAGGGAGGCATTGTGAAGTTCAACCAGAGTGGCAACTTCGGCGACTTCACCATCACCGCACGCTGTCCCGAGACCGGTAAGGAGTCAACCATTAAGATGAGCCTTGCTGCCGGCTTGATCCGCGAGACCTACCACAATCCCAACCACTATTCTTGGTACAACGCCAAGCAGAGTGGCAACGGCACCGAGTCGTCACACGTATGGCACGACGGCTACATCACCATCACCACCTACAAGCAGAACGCCACCAACCAGCGTGCCGACATTCGCTGTTGGGACGCTCACACCTGGTTCCACGCAGGCAACTATCCAATCTTCGCCTTCCGCATGGACGATGTGAAGGACCTCGGTCACGGCATCACCAGCCGCAACATCAACATCGACGCCGTAGGTAAGTCGGCCAGCGGTGCTGACTACAAGGCCATCGCCAATGGTAACAATAAGTACCTGCACGACTACAAGTGCTCCGACGGCTCTCACGTCTTCATCTACGACCTCGCCACACAGGCTTGCGGCACAGGCGGACTGATGCCTACCACCGAGACGGTAGACTTCACTACCCTGCAGATCAAACATGCCGACATGCGTACCGTTGACCACCAGTTCCAGTACAACCTCTACTGGGTACAGACCTTCAAGTCGATGGCCGATCTCGAGGCCTACGTGAAGAGTGAGGGACTCACCTGGGAAGTGCTGAAATAATTGATAATTGACAATTAATAATTGAAATGACAATGAAAAGTTTTAAGAATATTCTCATGGCAGGTTTGGTTTGTTGCGGCATCACCGCAACAGCCACCTCCTGCAGGGAGAACGAGTTTGGCGAGGTAGATCTCGACATTCCAGAGGATAGCTACACACCAGTAGATGCCAAGTATGTGTTTGCCAGCCATTGCGCCATGTTCTCCGACGACGACTTTGCACGTGTGAAAAAGTCGCTCGACGACGGTACTGCCCCACAGGCCGTGAAAGATGAGTTCCAAAACCTGAAGAACTCGAAATATACCCTGCTTCCCTATACGCCCAATCCAGTGGCGGTGCTCGTTAGGGGCGATGCCACAGGTACAGGTGTTGACAAAGAAAATGCCCACTATGCCATGGAAGATGCAGCGGCTGCCTATCAGATGGGCATTCTTTGGCGTCTGACTGGCGACTCACGTTATGCCGACAATGCAGTAAAGATACTCAACGAATGGGCAAAGATATGCACAAAGATTACTTCCAACGATGCTCATCAGGTGCTTGTTGCCGGAGCTCAAGGTGCCACCTTTGCTAATGCTGCCGGTATTCTCGCCAACTATAGTGGTTGGAATGCCACACAGCAAGCCGTATTCAAAAAGTGGATAACAGATGTGTTTGCACCTGTAAACCGAAAGTTTCTTGACACTCATACGGGATCTAATGTATGTTCAGACCACTATTGGTCAAACTGGGATTTGGTGAACATGGCTTCATATCTTTCCATCGGCGTGCTGACTGAGAACAGCGACATGGTGAACTACGTGGTGAACTATTTCTATCAGGGTGTGGGCAACGGATGCATCAAAAAACTTATTCGTGGCACACACAGCGATCCGCTCGGCACTGGCGAAACTATCTGCCAGAACCAAGAGTCGGGGCGCGACCAGGCTCACTCGGCTATGTCGGTGGGTGTGACGGCAAACATTTGCCAGATGGCATGGACGCTCTATCAGTCTAATCCCACGGTGAAAGAGCTGGATTTCTTTGCCGCCAACGACAATGCCATTATGAAGATGGGTGAGTATGTGGCCTTGTTTAATCTTCGCAACGGTAATGACAACAAGAATGCCTCAGGCTCATGGCTTGTTTCGACTTCTCAGATGCCTTTCGAGAAGTTTGAGTATTGCATCAATTGCTCTTGTCGCGACAAGAATCATGGTGCTACCCAAACACAGGCTGCCGACGAGCAGCGCGGCTCTATCCGCCCGGGATGGGAGATTCTGTTGGCGCATTATAAGAATGTGTCGGGTCATAAGTACATTGAGCAGATGGCCAACAAGATTCGTCCCGAAGGCGGTTCGGGTGAACCCGAGATGCGCTACGGCGACAATTCAGGTGCTTTCGACCAGCTGGGATGGTGCACGCTGATGCTCTACCAGTAAGTTCTGTCCCATAAACCCACTAAAAGGAAGTAACACCGCGTTACTTCCTTTTTTTCATTCCACCTGGCAAACCAGATGTGATCCTTCCCCATCCATGTAGATGAGGAAAAAAAGGACCACCTCGAGGGCCTGAAAAATGCAAAAATGGGGATAAATAATAAGGTTTTAAGATTCTCCCATCAAGGGTAATGACATTCTGAGAGCTTTAAAAACACTTTAGTAATGATACTGCAGTAGCCATCCATTCACCACCCAGAATTATTCCTGTTTCGGATTGATGTACAACCGGTTGTGGTGGAGCTTGGCATTCACCTTCTCCATGCGGTTGAGGGTCTTCACCACATAGTCTATGCCTTTCTCGCGTGGCACGATGAAGCGCATGCGGAAGTCGAGGAGCCAAGGGCGCAGACTGACGATGCTCACATTATAGTATTGTCCAATCTCGCGCAGAATGTCGCGCAGGGGGATGTTGTCAAAATAGAAATAGCCATCGCGCCACGAGGTGAACTGGTCGGTGTCGGTGAGGGTCCTGACGGTCAGCTGAGAGTTGACTATCGACAGCTGCTGTCCGGGGGTGAGGATGACCTCATGTATCTGGGGCCACAGCTCGCCCACGCGGCGGTTCTCCTGATCGGTTGCCTGTTCTCCGTTGAGCAGACGGCACGACACCTTGCCGCTAATGAGTGTGATATACTCGGGACGGCCCTCATAGGCAGTGATGTCGAACTCGGTGCCCAGCACGGTGGTCTGGCTTTTGGCGGTGGTGACGACGAAGGGATGGGCAACGTCGCGGGCAACGACAAAATAGGCTTGTCCGCTGAACTTCACCTCACGCTTGTCACCGATGAAATGGTTGGGATAGACGATGCGGCTGCCGGGATGCATGAAGACCTTGCTGCCGTCGGGCAGGTCGACCTGCAGCGACTGTCCCACGGGCACGTTGAGGCGCAGCTGCTCGACCTCCATCTGATCTGTGTCGACGACCACCCTGCGGTCGGGGTGCCCAGCCTGTGCGACCATGCGGATGGGCACGGTGGTGCCGTCGTCGGTGGTGATGGTGGGTTGCTGCTGCTCGCTGACGGCCTCGAAGAAGAGCCCCTGCTCCTTCGCAGCCTTGGGTTTGAGCAGGAAGACGGCGGCGACGAGCACGGCGGCTGCCGAGAGGATGGCGGCACCGATGTAGCGCAGACGGGCACGGCGACGGCGCTGATGGAACAGCCAGAGCTGCTCGTCGACGTCGGCTGCGGGCATCTGCTCGCGCGCCAGCACGTTCTGAGCCACGAAGATATCCTCGCAGGCCTTGCGCAGGTCTGCGTCCTGGTCGATCATCCTCAGCTGCTCGGAGCTCACCTCGGTGCCGGCATTCATGATATCGAGTGCTTCGTCGGTCATGTGGTCTTTGGGTAGTGTCGTTTTATTATATAACGGATGAGAAAATGAAATAGGTACTTTTTCGGTTTAGATTTTCAGTTTTTCGCGTTTCTCGCGAATGATGGCGAGGGCCTTGGAGATGTGTTTCTTCACCATGCTGACGCTGACGCCGAGCCGCTGAGCCACCTCTTTATAATGTTTGCGGTCGACGTAGCACCAGATGAAGATTTCCTTGGTGGGTGGTTTGAGCGAGTTGAGCACCTCCTCGACAATCTGCTCGCGCTCCTGCAGCTCCAGCGGGTCGACGCTGCTGTCGTAGGGCGACGACACCTTCATGGCCAGTTCGGCATAATTACGGCGTGTCTCGATGCGGCGGAGCAGGTCGATGGCTTTATTGCGCACGTTCTTATAAAGATAGCCGCGCACGCTGTGCTCCTCCATGTCAGCGAAATGGCGCCACACATCCTCATAGGCGTCGTGCACGATGTCGCGCGCGTCGTCGGGGTCGTGCATGAACTGCATCGCAAAACAATACAACTCGTTGTAGTATTTGCGGAAGATGCGGTCGAAATCTTTTTTCTCGTCCATTTCTTTACCAGGGAATGAAAAGTGTGGCTTTTCGGGTACAAAAGTAATAAATTATAAAGAAAACTGCAAAAAAACGTAGCCATTTCTTATTCTCATCCGTTTCATTAACAGAATAATCTAACATAACCATTCTAACAAACATCTAATTATTAAGCTTATGAGCAGAGAAAAACTAACCACGCTGTTGCTTCTTCTCGTCATGAACGTGTTGCCGATGGCGGCGCAAGACAAGGGAAACATCACGCTTAGTTTTAGCAATGAAAGCCTGCCCACGGCCCTTCGACAGTTGGAGAAGGCCAGCAACTACAAAATCATGTTCACGTATGAGGATGTGGAAAGCTACAAAGTGAGCGGACAAGTGAAAAACGCATGGTTTGAGGAAGCCTTACAGATGATTCTCAGCGGAAAGCCCCTCCACTACTCGGTGGACGGCAACCTGGTGACGATTGTCAAGTCGAAGGCCGCTCCCGCCGGCAACCGCAACCGCGACATCACGGGTATGGTGGTCGACGAGCTGGGCGAGCCCCTACCGGGTGCCACTGTGACAAACGTGAAGAGTGCCGGCAGCCGTGAGAGCTTTGCCGTGGTGACCGACCTGAACGGCCACTTCAAACTGACCATCAGCCCCGAGGTGAAGCAACTGGAGGTGAGTTACGTAGGTTTCGAGCGCAAGGTGGTGAACCTCACCTCGGCCAACAGTTACCAGATTCAGCTGACTCCCGACTCGAAAGCCATCGAGGAGGTGGTGGTCACCGGAGCCTTCACCCGTAAGGCCAACACCTTTACCGGTGCTGTGACGACCGTGAAGGGCGAGGACCTGCAGAAAGTGGGTAACGCCAACGTGCTGCAGTCGCTGAAGAACATCGACCCGTCGTTCATGCAGATAGAGAACCTGGGCGCCGGTAGCAACCCTAACGCGAGCCCTGACTTCCAGATGCGTGGCTCTTCTTCTATCTCACAGGTACAGGGAGAGTATGCCTCAAATGCCAACCAGCCGTTGTTTATCCTGGACGGTTTTGAGACCACGCTGACAAAGATTCTCGACCTGGACATGAACCAGGTGGCAAGCGTGACGACGCTGAAGGACGCCACTGCCAAGGCCATTTACGGTTCGAAGGCCGCCAATGGTGTGATCGTCATCGAGACCATCCGCCCGGAGAGCGGCAGACTGCGCGTGACCTATACCGGCTCTATGAGTCTTGAGGTGCCCGACCTGACCAGCTATAACCTGACCAATGCCGAGGAGAAACTGGAGACCGAGCGCATGGCTGGCATCTTCACCAGCGACAACGAGGAAACCCAGATGACGCTGAACGAAACCTACACGAGCAAACTGCGCGAAATCCTGGCCGGTGTGAATACCGACTGGCTGGCTCAGCCCGTGCGCAACGGTTTCGGCCATAAGCACTCTGTCTATATCGAGGGCGGCGACAAGGCCATGCAATATGGTGTAAACCTCTCGTTCAACAGAATCGGTGGTGCGATGAAAGGCTCCGACCGTCAGACGCTGTCGGGCGGTGTGACCCTTTCTTATCGTGTGAAGAACCTGCAGTTCCGCGACAAACTGACCATCGACTATAACGACAGTCACAACTCACCTTACGGGGTATTCAGCACCTACGCCCGCCTGAACCCCTACAGCCGTCTGTACGATGAGAATGGCAACTATGTGCAAGGCTACAAATATACCAATCCGAGGGCCGCAGTCTACGACACTTACAATCCCCTCTATAACACTACGCTCAACACCATCGACAAGACGGGCTACACAACTATTCAGAACGACTTCTACCTGGAGTGGTTCATCACCGAGCAATGGAAGCTGACGGGCCGTTTCGGTGTGGTGAACACGCACAATACTGTGGATCAGTTCAAGCCTGCCAACCATAGCGACTTCGCCACGGTGACCGATGAGTTCCGCAAGGGCTCCTACTATCAGGCCAACGGCAACCGTACGGACATCTCGGCCGACCTGGGCATGCAGTGGTCCAAGATGTGGGGTGAGCATCTGCTCTTCATCAACGGCCAGCTGAACATGTCGGACACGAAGTTCAATACCACGGGTGTGCTTGCCGAGGGATTCCCCAACGACTTCATGGACGACATCAAGTTCGGCGTTCAATATGCCAAGGATAGCAAGCCAACGGGCAGTGAAGGTATCACCCGCAACTGTGGTGGTCTGCTCTCACTGAACTACTCGTTTGCCGAGCGCTACCTCTTCGATGCCAACTACCGTCTGATGGGTAGCTCGGAGGCTGGCAGCAAGAACCGCTGGGGCTCGTTCTGGTCGATAGGCGCCGGTTGGAACATCCACAACGAGGCTTTCCTGAAGGACAGCGAGGTGGTGAACCGCCTGAAGCTGCGTGCCTCATACGGTTATACGGGTTCGCAGGGATTCTCTTCCTATGATGCCATGCCTACTTTCGTCTACTACGGCAACCGCTCGTACAATGGCTCTATAGGTTCTTACATCCAGCGACTCGCCAACGAGACCTTGAAATGGCAGGAGAAATATGACACCAACTTCGGTCTTGACTTCGCCTTCTTCAAGAACCGCCTTTCGGGTCGCTTCGACTACTATATCGCCACCACCAAGGGTATGGTGACCAATGTGACTGTACCTTACACCACAGGTTTCACCACCTATGTGGCCAATCTGGGTGAGACCGAGAACAAGGGTGTGGAGCTCTATCTGAACTATAAGCTCTATGATGCCGGCCGCAACTACGTGAACGTGTTTGCCAGTGCAGCCCACAACAAGAACACACTGAAGAAAATCTCCAACTCGCTGCGCGCCTGGAACGACGCCCAGGATGCCAGTGCGCTGGAAAATGAGACCACCGCTCCGCAGGTGAAATATTTCGAGGGTTGCTCGATGAATGCCATTTGGGCAGTGAAGTCGCTGGGCATCGACCCGCAGAACGGTAAGGAAATCTTCGTGAAGCGCGACGGAACAGTCACCTACGAGTACAACATGAACGACCAGGTGGTATGTGGTGACACCCAGCCCAAATGGAACGGACTGTTCGGTCTCAACGGCGAGATCAACGGCTGGGGATGGAACATCTCGATGAACTACCGCTGGGGTGGTCAGATATACAACTCGACCTTGGTGGACAAGGTAGAGAATGCCAGCATTTACTACAATGTTGACAAGCGCGTGATGACCGACCGCTGGAACACTCCGGGCGATGTGGCGCTCTATAAGGCCATCACCGACAAGAGCATCACCTACCCAACCTCACGTTTCGTGCAGGACTACAACGTGTTTACTCTTTCTTCACTCTCTGTCTATTACGACTTCCGTAACTGCAAGTTCGTGAAGAACTCTTTCCTTGAGCGACTGAAGATTACCGCCTACACCAACGACCTGTTCGTCATCTCGAGTATCAAGACCGAGCGTGGTACCAGCTATCCCTATGCACGCACCTTCTCGCTCTCTGCCCAGGTTACGTTCTAATGAATAGTTAATAGTAAATAGTTAATAGTTATGACTACAAGTAATATATATAATAAGGTGGTAAAGGTGATGCTTCCTTGTGTTCTGCTGATGACTGCGTTCATCTTTGCCTCGTGCAACGACTGGCTCGACGTCGATCCCAAATCGCAGATCAAGGAGGAAAAGCACTTTAGTCGTGAGGGAGGATTTAAGGACCAGCTGACGGGTATCTATACCAAGATGACCACTCAAGACATGTATGGTCTGAACATGGGCATCGGTTTCGTGGAGGTGCTGTCGCATACGTATGACATCAATCCCAATGGAACATGGCGCTATGTCAACGACTTCGACTACACCAACTCGACGGTAGAAGCCACCATTGCATCTATCTGGAGCAACACCTACAACTGTATTGCCAACTGTAACATCCTGCTGCGTAACCTCGAGGAAGCCGACCCCAAGATGTTCACAGGATATAATTACCATATCTATCGCGGTGAGGCCCTGGGTCTGCGTGCTTTCCTGCACTTCGACCTGATGCGCCTCTTTGCCTGTGCACCGTCGATGAACGGCAATGCCCCAGGTGTACCTTATGTCACAGAGTATTCTACTGATATCGTTGGACAGAAGAGTGTCAATGAGACCATGCAGCTCATCATCAACGACCTGAGAGAAGCTCACGACGAGCTGGCTCTCGACACACTGGACACCTACGACTATCTGGGTTCGCAGATTATCTCGTTGGAGCGCAACTCGTTCAACTACTTTGCCTGCTGCGCCACACTGGCCAAGGCTTATTTATGGATGGGCGACACGCAGAATGCCCTGAAGTATGCCAATGAGATTATCGACTGGAATGACGGCCGCTACAGTCCGGGATACAGCTGGGTTCACCCCACATCTATCAATGCGACCAATCTGAATGAGCGCGACTGCGCTTTCACCACCGAGCATCTTTTCCAACTGAACATTAGTGACTGGGAGGATACGGCCAACTATTATTTCAAGCAAGACGGTGGCGTGAACGTGCTGACTCCGTCGGATGCTACAGCCGATAATATTTTTGAGGTTGATGCAGGTCTTGGAACCGACTATCGCCTGATCAAGTGCTTCGCTCAGGATGGAGAGAGACGCTACGTGGCAAAGTTCTGGTACAATGACGGAAGCACATTCAACAACCGCTATCCCCTGCTCCGTTTCAGTGAGGCTTTCTATATCGCTGCTGAGTGTCTGAAGAATACGAATTCTCAAAAGGCTGTGGAGCTGATCAATACCGTGCGCGAGAATCGCGGTCTGCAGCTGGAGCCGCTGAGCAAGGAGTTGAATGCCGAACAGATTCAGAATGAGATCTACAAGGAGTACCGCAAGGAGTTCATTGCTGAACACGGCGAATTATTCTTCTACTACAAGCGCCTGAACATCAATGAGATCAAGGGTGCCTCCATCCGTGGTAGCAAGAGTGTCTTTGTATTGCCTATCCCAAGTAATGACCAGGAGTTTGGCGGCTATTCGAACTAATTGATAATTGTTAATGGATTATTAGGATATGAAAAAGATGAATATGATGATAAAAGCGTTAGGAGCATCTTCTTGCTTGCTGCTTCTTGCCTCTTTCTTCTTGAGCGCATGCAGCAGCACCGATGAGGATTTCTTCTATCAGGACGAGCCGCGTGTGCGCCTGGTGGGTGAGAACATTTGGGCTGCCGGCACCGACAGCGTGATGTTTTCATTCGTGGCTTTCGGCTCTGATGTGGTTGAGAAGGCCATTATGGTGGATGCACAGATCATGGGAGAGGTAGCCGACCACGACCGTGTGGTCAACCTGGCCATCGACCAGAGTCTCTCCACGGCAGAAGCCGCTATGTATGAGTGCCCTTCAACTGTCACCATCCCTGCCCGCGAGGCAAAGGGAACATTCTCGGTGGTGCTGAAGCGTGTGGCTGCCCTTCAGACAAAGACAGCCCGACTGTATATCAAGGTGGCTGAGTCGGCCGACTTCAAGCCGGGTGTGAACGAGGAGAATCATATCGTCATGATTTGGAACGACATTCTCTCTCGTCCGAACAACTGGGATACGTTGCAACCCTACTTCGGAGAGTATAGCAACACCAAGTACCGCTTTATGTTGGTGAACTCTGGTGGAATCAGCGAATTCAGCACCGACACCATGTCGTGGGCACAGCTCATGAGTTTGAAGATTCGTTTCCAGAATGCGCTGAACGAGTATAACGCTGCTCATCCGGGCAATCCGCTGACCGACGAGAACGGTAATTTGGTTACTTTTGAGTAAAAATGCTTTAAATATTCGGTAAATATGACTACAAGAATCAATCACAGAATAATAGGGACGGTATCGTCATTTCTGCTCATGTTCGTGGCTTGTTTCATGTCGAGTTGCGCACAGGATGACGGCAACTATGACTACCTGCCTGACGAGGAGGTGAGCAAAATCGTGCTCGAGCGTGATACCGTTCGTTCGAAAAACGGCTATGTACTTCAGAACATCGACCCGGGTGGGGAGTACGAGATGAATCTCCGGGTGGAATATGCCTATCCTGAAAGACTGCAATACACTTGGTTCTACCTGAAGAGTAATTACGGCAATTATCAGCAGGTGGTGGAAGGAAATGCCCTTGTCTATCCCAAACGACAGATTATCTACCGGGAGAAAGACCTGAAGTGGACTTGCGATCTGGAGCCAGGTACCTATAAGATTTATTGTGAGGCCAAAGATACGGTCAATGGTATGATGGCTTATTATTTTGCCTCGCCTTACACCGTAGTGTCACAGCCTGGTAATGTGAGCGGTCTTTTCTTGCTCACGGAGCGTGAGGGACAGTCAGACTTGGAGGTGTTCACCGATCCCCTGATGATGATCTACGGCCCGCTGTCCTGCAAATACCAGGCATATAGTTCGGCTGTCGGCCACTACATGGAGGGCAAACCACGCTTTATTTATGCTACTCACACGGGCAAGACTTCGAAGGATGCCTATCTGATAGCTACCGACAAGAATCTGTATCGCATCAGTACTTCCGGATTCCAGACCGTGAACACATGGGAAGACATGTTCTACAACACTCCGGAGGTGTTCAATCCGCAGGATGCTTTCTTCGTGAACAACTGCGAGTTCCTTATCAACGACGGCAAGATGCATGTCCTCTATGCCAACCAGCCCAACGACATGAAGTTCTCTGAGCCTATTGCCGGCGACTACGTGGCATATCCATTCCTGTCGCATGAAACTAGAACAACATGGCGGCCGGTAGAAGGTGCCATCAATGCTTGGCAGGTGATTTACGACCAGAAGAACCATAAGTTCCGTCCATACTTCAATCAGAGTTCTCAGGTGAGTAACTTCAAGAGCACCGTCAGCGATGCTGTGGTCGATGCCAACAATGTACCGGGCGACGTGAAGGCTGTATTCCAGATGGGTAACAGTTATACAGGTATCGTCACCCACATCAGCGGTAAGCCCTACCTATATATCTACAATTTCTACAATCGCATTGATAATGGTGATCTGTCTGGACAAGGTGCCCGCTCCATCATCGATTTGAGTGGATGTGAGGATATCATGAATGCAACCATGTATAAGTCGAGCCTGGCATCAGGAGGATTCTACTATGCCACACCAAAGGGTGTATATGGATTCTCGTCGCTTAGTGGAGCCACCACTTCGCGAGTAGTTTATGCCTGCGAGCCCGGTGAGGAGATCACATGCATCTACGGCTGGGGTAGCGGCGGATGGCCATCTGCAAGTATGTGTACCATCATGTGGATTGGTATTTGGAATGAGCAGAAACAAGACGGAAAACTCTTCATGAGTGAGATGGACATGGACAACTGTGTCACCAGCACGATGTGGGGACCCATGTTCGGTGGCTCTGGCGAGCCTGTCATCACCACTGGTTGGGGAAAAATCAAAGGAATGTGTTGCATCAACACTTCTGAATAATCAGTTTTACATCGGATTGCCTTGGAGGTCAAGGCAATCTGATTCTTCATTTTCTTAACTTGATGCTTATTCTTAACTTGATGCTTATGAAAAGAATCATTTTTGTCATTGTCTCACTGGCAATGGCTTTGGGGTTGAACGCCCAGAAGTATACGATTAGCGGCAGTGTGGAAGGCCTGCCTGATGGAACTCTCTTGCAGCTCACTCCGATGAGCCATGAGAAAGAGGCTCCGCTGGGCGAGACTACTGTCAAGGATGGCAAGTTCCTGTTCACGGGTACCGCCTCCGAGCCCATTTGTGTGCATGTAGGAGTGAAAGATGCCTATGGTGTATGTGCGTTGATGCTCGAGAATACCGACATCAGCATTACGGGCAGCGTGGAGAAAGGCAAGGCATGGGACGGTGTCGACCGCTACGGCTGGAACACCCATGTCAACGGTTCGACACTCACCGACAAGTTCCTGGAGTTTGTGGAGGAGCGCAACAAGCTGGACAAGTTGTACAATGACTTCCACGAGAAATACAATTCGGTCATAGAGAAACAGCACTCGTTGAAGGGCGAGGAACTCAACGCTTTCAAAAAGACCGACGAATATAAAGCGATGGCCGATGCGGAGAGCGATTTCTTCAAAACCGTAGAACGCACGCTTAATGGACTGATTCTCGACAACAAAGACACTTTTTGGGGACCGCTGCTGGCCACCCAGTATATGAGTTATTTCTCTCCTGAGCAGCGCGAGGTGTACAATCAGTTCTCCGACGAGGCCAAGAACTCATGGTACGGCCGCAAGATGAAGGCTGAGCTGTGGCCTGCCGGCAGCGTGGGTCAGTCCATTCCCATGTTCACCTTGAAAGACGAGGCTGGTAAAGCCTTTACCTTCCAGCAGTTGGCACAAGGCAAGAAATACGTGCTCATCGACTTCTGGGCCTCGTGGTGCATGCCATGCCGCAAGGAGATTCCCAACGTGAAGCGCCAGTACGAACTGTATAAGAACAAGGGCTTCGAGGTCGTCAGCATTTCCATCGACCGCAATGCCGCCGCATGGAAGAAAGCCGTGAAGGAAGAGCAGCTGCAGTGGCCCAACTTCCTCTCTAACGAGGTGGCCGACCAGTTCAAGGTGAAGTCTGTTCCCACCATGCTGCTCGTCGACGCCAACGGTGTGCTCGTGGCAGAAAACGAGGATGCCCGCGGCGAGAAACTGGCCAAGAAACTGGCCGAGCTGCTCAAGTAAGAAGTGACAAGTGAGAAGTGATAAGTTTGATTTGTCCTCCAGTTTGGAGGTAATCATCTTTCCCGCGAGGAGAGTTCTATGACTTGCAAACAAATGTAAAAGCTAATCAAACTTATCACTTCTCACTTGTCACCTCTCACTTTAAAATAATTTATTTCCTCTTTTCCATCGCATTATTCATTTTTTTGTTTATCTTTGCAAATAGCAGCAGTACCATCTGCCTGTTTATTGCTTATGGTGAACCGTACTAAAAAGCTGATGAAGAAGATGATGTCGATGCTCAGGTCGAGTCTGGGCATCATCGTGGTAGCTGCCATTCTGTTGGAAATCATCTCTGCTGTACAGTATTATTATACGCGCGGACTGCTGGAAAAGGAGCTCGAGGCGCGCGCCGAGACCGAGCTGTTGGCCAAGAAGAGCTTGCTCAACAACACCGTATCGGCCACTGGACAAATGCTGAAAGACCATCTGTGGGACATCAGTCAGCAACTGCCACACGCCGACTCCATCGGCAATGCCATGATGCGCATCGTTGCCTCGAACCCCGTAGTGTCCGGCAGTTGCATGCCCTTCGTACCGTATTACTATCCGGAGAAAGGCAAACTGTTCGAGCCTTATGCCTTTAGGAAAGGCGGACAGCTGGTGGTGGAGCAGATTGCCAACGAGGAGCACAACTACTTGGAGAATCCGGCGTTTGTGGCTGCCTGGCGCGAGAACCGCGACTTATGGAGCGACCCCTATGAATTTCAGGGCGACTCGCTGATGTACCTGTCTACCTATACCCATCCCTACCGCGATGCGAAGGGTGAGGTGGTGGCTGTGCTGGGCATCGATATCTCGCTCGACTGGCTGAACGACACCCTGAACACGCACCATTTGTTTCCCTCATCGTTCAACCTGCTGCTCGATGCGAATGGCGAATTCATCACTGGCCCTGGCGGCATAAGGCACCGTAGCCCAGTGGTCGACCGGATTGTGAAGCTTATCAACGACAGCACGGTTGAAAAACGCATAAGCAGTAGTGGCCGCAGCCGTGTCATTCGTTTCGACGACGACAGGGACGCTTATATCTTCTGCACATCGCAGACGATAAGTCCGCACTGGCAGATAGCCGTTGTCTGCTACGAAGATGAGGTGTACGAGAAGTTGTATCAGATGCGTTTCTGGATTTTCATGCTCATGCTGGCAGGTCTGGTGTTGCTGGGCTTTATCATCAACCGTTTTGCCAAGGGCGAGAAGCGGCTGCGCGCCTCCATCGTCGAGAAAGAGCGGATGGGCAGCGAGTTGCGGGTGGCCAGCGGCATACAGAAGGCGATGATGGGCGACGAGTGGAACGAGGACATCACCTCAAAAGAGGGCAATCCCTGGCCCGGTGTGATGATTCGCGGCTCGCAGGTACCTGCCAAGGAGGTGGGCGGCGACCTGTTCTATTTCCGTGTGCGCGACGAGAAGCTCTTCTTCTGCATCGGCGATGTGAGCGGCAAGGGCATTCCGGCGGCACTGGTGATGGCCGTGACGCATGCCATGTTCAGGGCCTGCTCGACCCATGAGTCGACCCCCGACCGCATCATGCGCACCATCAACGAGGCACTCTGCCAGAACAATAAGACCAACATGTTTGTGACGCTCTTCATCGGAGTGCTCGACCTGCCCACCGGGCGCCTGCGCTACTGCAACGCCGGCCACGACAGTCCGCTGCTCATCGGCTCAGAGGTGAGCAAACTGCCGGCCAAGGCCAACCTGCCCGTCGGTGTGTTTGCCGACATCGAGTACACCAGCCAGGAAACACTGCTGGCTCCGGCCACTACCATGTTCCTCTATACCGACGGTCTGACAGAGGCCCGCAATGCCGAGCGCAAACAACTGGGACTGCCGCGCGTTTTGAGTGCCCTGGAGCGAGGCCGCAAACAGGGACTCACCGCGCCCGAGCAGTGGCTTAGTGAGATGAGCGGCGAGGTGAGCCGCTTCGTTGAAGATGCTGAGCAGAGCGACGACCTGACGATGCTTGTGCTGCGCTATGACCCTGTGGCTGAAGAGGAATACGTGTTGAGCGAAGACATCACACTGAAGAACCAGATGTCGGAGGTAAGCCGCCTGAACGACTTTGTGAAGATGGTGGGCGAGCGGTTGCAACTCGACAAGTCGCTGGTGAAGAAGCTGCGCCTGGCTGTCGAGGAGGTGGTAGTCAACGTCATCAGCTATGCCTATCCTGAAGAGACCGAGGGCAATGTGGTGGTCAGCGCACGGGCTGACAAGAAGCGGCTCTCATTTGTGATTACCGACTGGGGCTTTGCCTTCGCACCCACCGACGCGCCCCGTGCAGACATCAGCCAGCCCGTGGAGGAACGGGCCATCGGCGGACTGGGCATCATGCTCGTACGCCAGCTCATGGACTCGGTCAACTACGAGCGCGTTGACGGCAAGAATATCCTCACCATGAGAAAGAATCTATAGCATCAACCATCAAGAATCATATAATCAACTAAAAACAAAACAGATATGGAAACAACAACCGTCATTCTCTTAGTAGTGGTGATCTTCATCCTGCTGGTGCTCTTTGTGCTCGTGTCTTACGTCAAAGCACCGCCATCGTATGCTTACATCATCTCGGGTATCAGCCGCGAGCCGCGTGTGCTCATCGGCTCGGGAGGCATCCGCGTGCCTTTCTTCGAGCGCCTGGACAAGGTGTATCTCGGACAGATTACCGTCGACATCAAGACCGAGGAGAGCGTGCCCACCAACGACTTCATCAATGTGGATGTCGACGCAGTGGCCAAGATACGCGTCACACCCAACCCCGAGGGCACACGACTGGCTGCCAAGAACTTCCTGAACATGACACCGCCCATGATTGCCGACCAGCTGAAAGACTCGCTGCAGGGTAACATGCGTGAGATTATCGGTACGCTCGACCTGCGCTCGCTCAATACCGACCGCGACGGATTCTCCGACCAGGTGATGCAGAAAGCATCACCCGACATGAGCAAGCTGGGCATCGAGATTATCTCGTGTAACATTCAGAACGTCACCGACAAGGAAGGACTCATTCACGACCTGGGTGCCGACAATACCGCCAAAATCAAGAAAGATGCCTCCATCAACCGTGCCAATGCCGAGCGCGACGTGAAGATTCAGGTGGCACATGCCGACAAAGAGGCCAACGACGCCCGCGTGGACGCCGATACTGCCATCGCCATCAAGAACAACGACCTGGCCCTGAAGCGCGCCGCCCTGAAGCAACAGGCCGACACCGCACAGGCTGATGCCGACGCTGCCTATGCCATTCAGCAGCAGGAGCAGCAGAAGACCATCAACATCAAGACCGTTGAGGCACAAATCGAGAAAACACGCCGCGAGCAGATTCTCTCGAAAGAGCAGATTGAAATCAAGCAGAACACGCTGATTGCCGAAATCGAGAAGAAGGCCGATGCTGATAAATATAAGGTGGAGATTGATGCCGCCGCCGACCTCGAGCAGCGCAAGCGCGTGGCTGAGGCTCAGAAATATGAGGCTGAGCAGCGCGCCCTGGCACAGAATGCCGAGAGCGATGCCGCCCGCTATCGCCTTGAGCAGGAGGCCATGGGTATCAAGGCCAAGGGTGAGGCCGAGGCTTATGCCATTCAGAAGAAGGGTGAGGCCGAGGCACTGGCCATGGACAAGAAGGCTGAGGCTTATAAGAAGTACAACAACGCCGCCATCGCACAGATGATGATTGAGATTCTGCCACAGATTGCCGAGAATATCGCCAAGCCCATCTCGGCCATCAAGGATGTCAACATCTACAGTGCCGACGGACAGGGCATCTCGGCCATGAGCGGCAATGTGCCCGTCGCCATCAAGCAGGCATTCGACGTGCTGAAGTCTGCCACGGGTGTCGACATGGCAGAGATCATGAAGGCCGGCTCGCTCGAGGCAAAGACCACTCGCAACATCAACCTTAACGACGAGGCCCTCGACCTGATCAAGGGGGAGAAGAAGTGATAAGGTTTTTAGGAGAGTAGGAGCTTTCGGAGAATTCTGAGTATTCTGAGTATTCGGAGTTTTCAGAGTATTCAGAATATTCAGATTACTCAGAATCATCAGAAGGCTCTTCTTTTCTCATCCATTTCCCATGGACGCACAAGCTGTTTGTTCGCCATTCTCGCATCCGCTTTTTGTGATGCTGAAGCCTGCCGGAGCGCGATGCAATCTGGCCTGTCGGTATTGTTACTATCTCGACAAGGCCGGACTGTATCCCGATACGGTGCGCCACCAGATGAGCGATGAGCTGCTGGAAGAGTTCACCCGACAGTACATAGCGGCCCAGACGCAGCGCGAGGTGCTCTTCACCTGGCATGGCGGAGAAACCCTGTTGCGCCCTCTTTCATTCTATCAAAAAGCCCTGAAGCTGCAACAGAAATATGCCAACGGCCATCTCATCGACAACTGCCTGCAAACCAATGGCACATTGCTCACCGATGAGTGGTGCCGCTTCCTGAAAGACAACAACTGGCTGGTGGGCGTTTCCATCGACGGACCGCAGCGCTTCCACGATGCCTACCGCCGCGACCGGCAGGACAGGGGCACCTTCCAGCGTGTCATGCAGGGCATTGAGCGCCTCAACCGCTATGGCGTGGAGTGGAACGCGATGGCCGTGGTGAACCGTATGAATGCCGACCATCCCCACGACTTCTATCAGTTCTTTCGCAACTTGGGCTGTCATTACATCCAGTTCACTCCCATCGTAGAACCTGCGTCCGAGCATGCCGGTGATGACCTGGTGACGGCAGAGAGTGTGCGCCCCGGGCAATGGGGCCAGTTCTTGTGTGCTTTGTTCGACGAGTGGGTGCGCCGTGACGTGGGCCAGTATTTCATCCAGCTGTTCGATGCCACGCTCGCCAACTGGGTGGGTGTGGAGCCAGGCGTCTGTTCCATGTGCCGCACATGTGGCAATGCCCTCGTCATGGAGTGGAATGGCGATGTCTACTCATGCGACCATTTCGTGTCTCCTCAGCATAAGTTGGGCAATATTCTAGAGCAGCCGCTGGCCACCCTCTGCTACGGCGGGCAGCAAGACCGTTTCCGCCGGCTCAAGACCACCCTGCCACAACAATGCCTTGCATGTCCGTTCTTGTTTGCCTGCCACGGTGAGTGCCCCAAAAACCGCCTCGTCGAAACGTCTGAAGGCGAGCCTCGCCTGAACTATCTCTGCCAGGGTTACCGTATGTTCTTCGAGCATGTGGCGCCCTATATGGACTTCATGGCCAATGAGTTGCGTGCCGACCGCGCCCCAGCCAATGTGATGGATGCCTTTTTCTAGTTTTGCGTTGTTGGCGCAATGAGTAGCTCTGCGGTCATAAAGGGCAACTCTAGCAGCGTAAAGGGCAACTCTACAGACGCAAAGGGCAACTCTAGCAGCGTAAAGGGCAACTCTACAGGCGCAAAGGGCAGCTCCATACCTTCTGGCAACCGTCAGCGGCTTCATTTTTCTTTTTTTTGAGGCTTTATGACCGCATTCTCGCTTTTTTTTCGTAATTTTGCCGTCGGCGAAAGAATCGGGTCTGAGCAAAAGAAGGCTGAAACCACCTTTGCCGGACTGCGGCTTTTCATCGCCATTACACGAAATTTATTGACGAAAAAACCTGAATCGACGATATGAGCGACGATATAAAAGATAATTTGAACGACGAGCTGAAAGAGACCAAAGACGAGCTGGAAGAAGCCAACGACGAGCTGGAAGAGACCAAAGACGATGGCGAAAGTGCCTCGGCACACTCTGACTACCAACCCGTGAACCGCTTCGACGCAGCTGCCGTGCACCACCTGAGCGGCATGTATCAGAACTGGTTCCTGGACTATGCCTCGTACGTCATCCTCGAACGGGCCGTACCTCACATTGAGGACGGTCTGAAGCCTGTGCAACGCCGCATCCTGCACTCGATGAAGCGCATGGACGACGGCCGCTATAACAAGGTGGCGAACATCGTGGGACATACCATGCAGTTTCACCCGCACGGCGACGCGAGCATCGGCGACGCACTGGTGCAGCTGGGACAGAAGGACCTGCTGGTGGACACGCAGGGCAACTGGGGCAACATCCTGACGGGCGACCGCGCGGCGGCACCCCGATATATTGAGGCCCGCCTGTCGAAGTTTGCGCTCGACGTGGTGTTCAACCCGAAGACCACCGAGTGGCAGCTGTCGTACGACGGCCGCAACAAAGAGCCTATCACGCTGCCGGCGAAGTTTCCGCTGCTGCTGGCGCAGGGTGCCGAGGGCATTGCCGTCGGACTGTCATCGAAGATTCTGCCGCACAACTTCAATGAGTTGTGCGACGCCGCCATCAAATACCTGCACGGACAGCCGTTCCAGCTGTACCCCGACTTCCTGACGGGCGGCAGCATCGATGTGTCGAAATATAACGACGGACAGCGCGGCGGTGTACTGAAGGTGCGTGCGAAGATTGAGAAACAAGACCAGAAGACGCTTATCATTCGCGAGATTCCCTTCTCGAAGACCGTCAACACCCTGATTGAGAGCATCACCAAAGCTATTGAGAAAGGCAAGATCAAGGCGCGCAACGTGACCGACCTGACATCGGCCGAGGTGGAGATACAGGTGCACCTGGCTCCCGGCGTGTCGTCGGACAAGACCATCGACGCGCTCTACGCGTTTACAGACTGCGAGGTGAACATCTCGCCCAACTGCTGCGTGATTGAGGACAACAAGCCGCAGTTCCTCACCGTGAGCGACGTGCTGCGCCACTCGGTGGACCGCACCATGGGCCTCATCCGACAGGAACTGCAAATCAAACGCAACGAACTGCTGGAGCAGCTGCACTTCTGCTCGCTGGAGAAGATTTTCATCGAGGAGCGCATCTATAAAGACCGGAAATTTGAGCAGGCACCGAACATCGACGCGGTGTGCGAACATATTGACGACCGCCTGACGCCTTACTACCCACAGATGGTGCGCGAGGTGACCAAGGACGACATCCTGCGACTGCTCGAAATCAAGATGCAGCGCATCCTGAAGTTCAACAAGGACAAGGCCGACGAGCTGATTGCCCGCATCAACGACGAGATTGCTGGCATCGACCGCGACCTGAACAACATGGTGGAGGTGACAGCCAACTGGTTCCAATACATCAAGGACAAATACGGGGCCGACCATCCGCGACTCACCGAAATCAAGAACTTCGACACCATCGAGGCCGCCAAGGTGGTGGAGGCCAACCAGAAACTCTTCATCAACCGACAGGAGGGATTCATCGGAACAGGACTCAAGAAAGACGAGTTTGTGTGCAACTGCTCTGACATCGACGACCTGATTATCTTCTACAAAGACGGAAAATACAAGATTATTCGTGTGGCGGAGAAGATTTTCGTGGGCAAGAACGTGATGCATGTGGCGGTGTTCAAAAAGAACGACAAGCGCACGACCTACAACGTGGTGTATCGTGACGGTAAGCAGGGATTCTACTTCATCAAGCGATTCAACGTGACGGGCATCACCCGCGACAAGGAATACGACCTGACACAGGGCACGGCGGGCTCGCGTGTGCTCTACTTCACAGCCAACCCCAACGGCGAGGCGGAGATCATCAAGATCACGCTCGACCCCAACCCGAAGCTGAAGAAGATATTCATGGAGAAGGACTTCTCGGAGGTGCTCATCAAGGGACGCGCCTCGAAGGGTAACCTGCTGACCAAGAACACAGTGCACCGCATCGGACTGAAGAGTCACGGACACTCGACGCTGGGCGGCCGTAAGGTATGGTTCGACCCCGACGTGAACCGACTGAACTACGATGAGCACGGCCGGCTGCTGGGCGAGTTCAACGAGGACGACAGCATACTGGTGGTGCTGAAGAACGGCGATTTCTACCTGACGAACTTCGACGTGAACAACCACTACGAGGACAATATCGACCGCATAGAGAAATACGACGCCACGAAGGTGTGGAGCGCGGTGCTCTTCGATGCCGACCAGCAGGGCTACCCCTACCTGAAACGCTTCCTCATGGAGGGCTCGAAGCGCAAACTGAACTATCTGGGCGAGAATGCCAATTCGCGTCTGGTGCTGCTCACCGACACGCCCTATCCGCGCATTCGCGTCAGCTTCGGAGGCAACGACGCCTTCCGCGACCCCATGGAGATTGATGTGGAGCAGTTTATTGCCGTGAAGGGCTTCAAAGCCAAGGGCAAACGCATCACCACCTGGCAGATTGAGAGCATTGAGGAACTGGAGCCCCTGCGACAGCCCGAGCCGGAAGCCGATGATGACGGCAACGACGACGGCAACCAGGAGGAGGACGGTGAACAGGAATCTGGAAACGGAGAGACGGCGACTGCTGATACCACAGAGACGGCGGAGACTGCAACGGCTGAGTCCCCGGAAAAGGCGGAGACCACGGAGACGACGGAGACGGCAGAGACTACGGCCGCTGAAAGCACAGAACCGGTAACAGCCGAAACCATTGAGCCTGCGGCTGTCGGGAAGGAAGATGCTGCTTCCGCTGAGACCGAAGTGCCCGCACCCGCCAAAAAGAAAAAAGCGGCCCCTGCCCCCCAAAAGAAGACAGAGGCGCCAGTGTCAGAAGAGACGGCCAGCAATGAAGCCGCAACAAGTCCAAAACAAGCGAAACCGAAACCACGGAAGAAATCCTCTGCATCGGACTCTCACCAGTCGCAACTCGATAAATCCGGACAACTAAGTTTATTTGGCGATGATTTCTAAGGCACTACCCTACCTCCGGCAGCTGATGGGCTGCTTGTTGCTGATGCTCACGGCATCGGCAACGGCCCAGACCGACTCCACTCGAATACGCACATCCGTCAATATGGTGGGATTCGGCACCACCAACATCCTCGACACCTATCTCTCGCAGGAGAAATTCACAGGTGCGGGAATGACCTTCCTGAACATCACACAGAAAGAACGACCGGGCAAACGATGGACCACCATCATGCAACAGGAGGCCAACATCTCGTTTGCCGACGACCGCGCCGAACTCACTGAGGAGATGGAGGCGGCCTACAGCATCTACTGTGGGCGTTACATCACGCTGCGGCTGCCCGGCAACTGGCGGCTCGAGGCTGGCGGACTGCTGAATGGTAACATCGGCATCATCTACAACACCAGCAACTCGAACAACCCCGCACAGGCCCGCCTGTCGCTGAACGTGATGCCTTCGGCGGTGGTCAGCAAGCCGTTCACGCTGTTCAGACAGCAGTTTGCGGTGCGCTACGAACTGGACCTGCCGCTGGCCGGAGTGATGTTCAGCCCCAACTACGGACAGTCGTACTACGAGATTTTCAACCGCGGCAACTACGACCACAATATCGTTCCCACCACGTTCATCAGCGCCCCCAACATGCGGCAGCAACTCAGCATCGACTGGCAGGCCGGACGCTCGTGGGACCTGCGAGTGGGCTATCTGGGCAACTACCAGCAGACCGAGGTGAACCATCTGAAACAGCACATCTACAACCACCGCCTGATGATTGGCGTGGTGAAGCGTTTCCGGACGGTCTATTATAAAAGGTGAGAAAAGATGAAGAACGGAAGTGCTGAACAACCTGATACAGAAAAAGACAACGAAACACTGGCGGAATGATGATAAAGACAAATATCCTGCATAGCATCGGCGGCAAAAAGGCATGGACGGCCCTGCTGGTCGTTTTGCCTTTGTGTCTCTTCCTCGCCTCATGTGTCGACGAAGATGAGTATGCCGACAATCCGAAAGGTAATCTCGAGGCGCTCTGGCACATCATGGACGAGCACTACTGCTTCTTCGGCGAGAAGAACATCGACTGGAATGCCATCTATGAGAAATACCGGGTGCGTGTAGACGACGGCATGACCGAACTGCAGCTCTTCGAGGTGCTGAGCAGCATGCTGGGCGAGCTACGCGACGGACACGTGAACCTCTACACCTCGTTCGACTACGGCCGCAACTGGAGCTGGCACGAGGACTATCCCTCCAACTTCAGCGACACATTGCAGCGACGCTACCTGGGCACCGACTATAAGATAGCCACAGGCATGCGATACCGCATCCTGGACGACAACGTCGGCTACATCTACCTCGGCAGCTTCTCGGGAACCATGGGCGCGGGCAATCTGGACGATATCATGTCATACTTCCTGACCTGCAACGGACTGATTCTCGATATCCGCGACAACAGCGGCGGACTGGTTACCTCGGCAGAGGAACTGGCGGCCCGCTTCACCAACACCGAGATTCCCGTGGGATACTTGCAGCACAAGACTGGCAAGGGCCATAACGACTTCTCCGACATGGAGGAACAACGGCTGAAGCCCTCGAAGGGCATCCGATGGCAGAAACGGGTGATGCTGCTCACCAACCGCCAGGTGTTCAGTGCTGCCAACGAGTTTGTGAAGTATATGAAGCAGTGCCCCAACGTCACCGTGGTGGGCGACCATACGGGTGGCGGAGCCGGACTGCCCTTCTCGAGTTCGCTGCCCAACGGCTGGGGGGTGCGCTTCTCTGCCTGCCCGATGTACGACGTAAACAAACAAAGCACCGAGCATGGCATCGCCCCCGACGTGAATGTGCAGCTCTCGCCGGATGACCTGCTGAAAGGCGAAGACACCATCATCGAGACGGCACGGCGCCTGTTGCGCGAGTGATAGACGCTAGTTGATTCGCATTGGCTCACGGCACTCGCTCGCTTCATCATGGTGTTGCCCCCTCAAAGGTATCATCACGGCGCCCTCCTCAAAGGTATCATCATGGCGCAATCCCCAAAAAGTATCATAATAGAACAACAACCTCTCCCCATGATAAAAATAGAAAACCTCTCCATCGGATACCTCCAGAAGAACCACACCAAGGTTGTGGCATCGGACTTCAACGCAACCTTGAATGGCGGCGAGCTGACCTGTCTGATAGGTGCTAACGGAGTGGGTAAATCGACACTGCTACGCACACTCTCTGCCTTTCAGCCACCATTGGCCGGCCACATTTATGTCAATGGCAAGGAACTGAGCCGCTATACCGACAAAGAACTGGCGCGCATCATCGGGGTGGTGCTGACCAAACGGCCGCATATCGCCAACATGACCGTCACAGAGATGATCGGTCTGGGGCGCAGTCCATACACAGGGTTTTGGGGAACACTGGACAGCGAGGACACAAAGATAGTCAACGAGGCCATCCAGCTCGTGGGCATCGAAGACCTGGCCGACCGGATGATTCAGACACTGAGCGACGGTGAGAAGCAGAAGGTGATGATTGCCAAGGCATTGGCGCAACAGACTCCCGTCATCTATCTCGACGAGCCGACAGCCTTTCTCGACTTCCCCAGCAAGGTGGAGATGATGCAGCTGCTGCTACGCCTCAGCCGCGAAACGGGCAAAACCATCTTCCTCTCCACCCACGACCTGGAACTGGCGCTGCAGATTGCCGACCGCCTGTGGCTCATGGACCGGACAGAAGGACTGACCGTCGGCACTCCACGCGAACTGGCCGACAGCGGTCATCTGGGCCGTTATATCGAGCGAAAGAAAGGCATTCGCTTTGATGCAGAGAATCTGGTCATTCACATCAAGAAAGACTGAAAAATCGGAGAAAAACCAACAAAATTGAAAAAAATACGCTGAAAAACGAAAAATTCTCAACTCACTGTTCTGAATTCTCAATTTATTTGCGTATCTTTGCACCCGTCTTACAAAGGACAAGCGCCTGTGGCGGAATTGGTAGACGCGCTAGACTTAGGATCTAGTATCTCACGATGTGCAGGTTCGAGTCCTGTCAGGCGCACGCAAAAAAGTCGGCATAGCTCAGTTGGTTAGAGTATCACCTTGACATGGTGGGGGTCCTTGGTCCGAATCCAAGTGTCGACACAAGAGATAAGTGACTGGTTTTCCAGTCACTTATTTTTTTGCTTAACCTAAACCCTTCAATTCGCTACGTCTTTGCTACACTTTTTATTTGCAACATAAGGAAAAAAATCTATCATTTTGCGGCTGGACACAAAACAAAATGCGCAGGGAGATGGTCTCTCTGCGCACTTTATGATCGTTTTTATAAATGTCTATAAATGTCTCTTTGTCAAAGAAAAGCCCTCTTTGTTGTTGTGTCACAAACTTCTCTTTGCAAAGAACGCTCTGTCTAGAATTTCTCCTTGGTGATGAGATACTCAGCAATCTGCACAGCATTCAGGGCTGCTCCCTTGCGTATCTGGTCGCCACTGAGCCAGAAGGTCAGACCGTTCTCGTCGCTCAAGTCTTTGCGCACACGCCCCACGAAGATGTCGTCCTTGCCGGCAGTCTCGAGCGGCATGGGATAAAGCAGGTTGGCAGGGTCGTCAACCAGTGTGCAGCCTGGTGCTGCAGCGATGGCCTGCTGAGCCTCCTCCACACTGATGGGACGCTCAGTCTCAATCCACACCGACTCAGAGTGAGAGCGCAACGAACTGACACGCACACACATAGCCGAGCACTTCGCGTCGGTGTGCATAATCTTACGCGTCTCGTTATACATCTTCATCTCTTCCTTGGTATAGCCGTTGGGCTGGAACACGTCTATCTGAGGAATCACGTTATAGGCCAGCTGATGAGGGAATTTCTTGATGGTCTTCACCTCTCCCTCCTCAACAATCTCCTTGTATTGCTGCTCCAACTCAGCCATAGCAGCGGCACCGGCACCACTGGCACTCTGATACGAGCTGACATGGATGCGCTTGATGTGCGACAAGTTCTCCAGCGGCTGCAACACCACAACCATCATGATGGTCGTGCAGTTGGGGTTGGCAATGATGCCGCGCGGACGGTTCAGCGCATCCTCGGCATTGCACTCGGGCACCACCAAGGGCACATCGTCGTCCATACGGAAAGCACTGGAATTGTCGATCATCACGGCTCCGTATTTCGTAATTGTCTCGGCAAACTCTTTCGAGGTTCCGGCACCGGCACTCGTGAACACGATATCAACATCCTTGAAATCGTCGTTGTGCTGCAACAGTTTCACCTCGTGCTCCTTGCCTTTGAAGATGTATTTTCGGCCGGCACTACGCTCGCTGCCAAACAATACCAACTCATCCATCGGGAAGTTTCTCTCTGCCAGAATGCGCAGGAACTCCTGTCCTACGGCTCCGCTTGCTCCAACAATTGCTACTTTCATTTTACCTTAAATTTTTGATGTTCAGTTAAAAATCGTTTGCAAAAATACATAAAAATATTGAATTACATGCCTGTTGCACGAAGAAAATGCTTTTTATGGAGTGGAAAGACGTCATACGGGGGGATGACAATAGAAAAGAAACCGCCGCTTTTTATCCCCATTCTGAAAAATAATCTGCCCATTCAGTGCCATCCGTGCCTATTTTTTATTAACTTTGCACTCAGAATGTTGAACATTGCGCATTATTTCCCTATCACAGACCCGACACTGATTTTCTTTGTCGTGCTCTGCATCATTTTGTTTGCCCCCATCATCATGGGCAAGCTGCGCATTCCGCACATCATCGGCATGGTGCTGGCGGGTGTGCTCGTGGGGCAATATGGCCTCAACATTCTGGAGCGCGACTCGTCGTTCGAGCTTTTCGGGCGTGTGGGACTGTACTACATCATGTTCCTGGCCGGACTGGAGATGGACATGGAGGGTGTGAAGAAAAACAAGGCCCGTTTCCTGATTTTCGGTTTTCTCACCTTCATGGTGCCGCTTGTCCTGACGTATTTCGGCTCCATCTACCTGCTCCACTATTCGCCCACGGCCTCCTTCCTGCTGGGAACCATCATGGCTTCGAACACGCTCATCGCCTACCCCATCGTCGGGCGCTATGGACTGCAGCGCAACCGCAGCGTGACGCTGAGCGTTGGCTCGTCGATGATCTGTCTGTTCATGGCCCTGCTCACCCTGGCCATCATCGCAGCCTCGTTCAACAACACCGACTCTGTGGGGTCATCGGTGGTCTATTGGGTGCTGTTTGTGCTGAAACTATCGGTGTTCCTGGTGGGTGTCACCCTGCTCATTCCACGACTGGCACGCTGGTTCCTGCGCCGTTATTCCGATGCCGTCATGCAGTTCATCTTCGTCATGGCCGTGCTGTTCCTCAGCGCTGCCTGCTCTGAGGCCGTCGGACTGGAGGGTATCTTCGGCGCATTCGTCTCCGGACTGATTCTCAACCGGTATATTCCTCATGTGTCGGCGCTGATGAACCGCATCGAGTTTATTGGCAATGCGCTGTTCATCCCTTATTTCCTGATTGGCGTGGGCATGCTCATTAATGTGCGGACGATGTTCGCGGGCGGCAATGTGCTGTGGGTTGTATTCCTCATCGCCTTCTTCGGAACCTTCGGAAAGGCCGTGGCTGCCTACCTCTCCAGCTTGTTGTTCAAAATGCCCAAGTCGGCAGGCAACATGATGTTCGGTCTCACATCGGCCCACGCTGCTGGCGCCATCGCCATGATCATGGTAGGCATGCGACTGGAAGTGGCACCAGGAGTCTATCTGGTGAACGACGACATGCTCAACGGTGTGGTGATGATGATTCTCGTCACCTGTGTCATCAGTACGCTCATGACCGACCACGCTGCCAAGCAGATCATCCTCGAAGAGAAGAACTACCTGAAAGAAGAGTCGAAACTGGCCGACGACGAGAAGATCTTCCTCTGCGTGAAGTATCCCGAGATAGCCCCGCAGTTGCTCGAGATGGCCATCATGGTGCGCAACCGCAAGCTGAACCGCGGACTGGTGGCCCTCAATGTCGTCTACGACGACGCCAGCGCCGACTACAACCGGCAGAAAGGTCAGCAACTGCTGGAACAACTGCAACGGCAGGCATCAGCCTCAGACGTAAAGATACAGACGCAGGTGCGGCTGGCATCCAACATTGCCAACGGCATCAAACATGCCTTCCGCGAGTTTGCCGCCTCAGAGATCATCATGGGCATGCACGTGCATACCGATGTGTCGCCCAAGTTCTGGGGTGAGTTCATTCAGAGCCTCTACAACGGACTGAACCGTCAGATCTTCCTCATCCGCTTCATGCAGCCGCTCAATACCCTGCGCCGCATCCAGGTCGTCGTGCCCTCCAGAGCTGAGTTCGAGCCCGGATTCTACCGATGGCTGGAACGGCTGGCACGCATGGCGGGCAACCTGGAGTGCCGCATACAGTTCCACGGACGCAACGAGTCGCTAGAACTCATCAAGCAATACATCCAGAACCGCCATCCCAACGTGCGTGGCGAATACACCTACATGCCTCATTGGAACGAGCTGCCGCGACTGGCCTCCACCATCAGCGAAGACCACATGTTCGTCGTAGTAACAGCGCGTAAAGGCACTATCTCCTATAAGAATGCCATGGAACGGCTGCCCAACGAGCTCACACGCCACTTCTCCGGCAAGAACCTCATGATTGTCTTCCCCGACCAATATGGCGACTCTAAAGACAGCATGACCTTCACCGAGACCCAGCACCAGGAGGAAACCAGCATCTACGAGACGCTGCTGCGCTATCTGCAGCGAAGAAAACGCTGACCACTCCCCCACCCTCCTGTTCAACCCCATTAAAGTTCATTCATCCCCTCACACATTCTCATGATCACAATCTCAAACATCACCAAAAGCTTCGGCTCACTGAAAGTACTGAAAGGCATCGATCTGCATATCGCCAAAGGCGAAATCGTCAGCATTGTCGGACCCAGCGGCGCCGGAAAAACCACATTGCTGCAAATCATCGGCACCCTCGACCGACCCGACAGCGGAACGGTCTGTGTCGACGGCATCGACACCACCACCCTTTCGCAGAAGGAACTTTCCCACTTCCGCAACCGCCATCTGGGCTTTGTCTTCCAGTTCCACCAGCTGCTGCCTGAGTTCACAGCCATCGAGAACATCATGATTCCAGCCTACATTGCGGGCACATCCCACAGTGAAGCCCAAAAGCGTGCCGAGGAACTGTTGCAGTTCATGAAGCTCACCGACCGCGCCCATCACAAGCCCAATGAGCTTTCCGGCGGTGAGAAACAGCGTGTGGCAGTGGCGCGTGCCCTCATCAACAATCCCGCCGTCATCCTGGCCGACGAGCCATCGGGCAGTTTGGACAGTAAGAACAAAGAAGAACTCCATCAGCTCTTCTTCGACCTGCGCGACCGTTTCGGACAAACCTTTGTCATCGTCACCCACGACGAGACATTAGCCTCCATCACCGACCGCACTATCCACATGCGCGACGGACTGCTGGTAGATGCAGAGATCATGAAGGAAGAGGATAAAATGGAAACGAAAGGTGATGAAGAATTGAAAACGGAAGATTCAGAACCGAATACTGATTTAGAAGAACTGAAAACGGAAGATCATGATTAAGCTTGGGGATTACAACAAATTGAAGGTCGTTAAAAGCGTTGACTTTGGCCTTTATCTAGACGGTGGAGAAGAAGGTGAGATCCTGCTGCCCGCACGTTATGTGCCCGAAGGAACTACCATAGGTCAGGAACTGGAAGTGTTTCTGTATCTCGACCAGGACGAACGTCTTGTGGCCACCACTGAGCGCCCGCTGGCCAAAGTCGGCGAGTTTGCATGGCTCGAGTGCGCATGGACCAACCAATATGGTGCTTTCCTGAAGTGGGGACTCATGAAAGACCTTTTCTGCCCGTTCCGTGAGCAAAAACAACGCATGGAACGCGGAAAAAGCTATTATGTGTATGTCATGGAAGACGAGCAGACCCACCGGCTCATGGCAACAGCAAAAGTAGAACGCTATCAAAAGCAAAACGGTCGCCAGCTGACGCTCGACTTTGCCGAAGTACTCCTTCATTATCTCGAATCCCACGACGGCTATTGTCCTTTAGGCGACAAAAGCGATGCTGCCGACATCATGCAGCAGTTCACAGTTAGCAAGAAAGTATACAAACGCGCCGTCGGCGACCTCTACCGCCGTCGCCTCATCACCATCCACGACGATGGCATCCACCTCATTGTGAGTGATTAGGTTTCTATCCGAACAATACTAAATCAAGCAATTTCTTTACTATAAAACGGACAGTTGATTCTGTCCGTTTTTTATTTTCTTTTTCTACGAAAAAAGTTTCTCCCCGCGAGAGAAACAATGGGAAAAATGCGTTTCGGCGCATGAATTTCCGTCTTTTGTGGTGTGCTTCGTTTGATGAAAGAAAGAAGTATATATATTTTTATCTAATTAATTTAAATTTATTATCGTATGAAAAAGAAAATCTTTAGTACGCTGCTTATGGGTGCTTTCTTCTTGGCTTCTATGAGCATGTTTACGTCTTGTAAGGACTACGATGACGACATCAACAACCTGCAGAAGCAGATTGATGCTCTGACTCCAGCCCTTCAGCAGGTGAAGACTGATCTCCAGAACGAGATTCAGAACCTGAAGAGCCAACTTGAGGCTAAGGACGCTGAGTTGTTAGGTCTTATCCAGAAGGCTCAGTCTACAGCTGACGGTGCTGCTGCACAGGCTAACACCAACAAGGAGAACCTTGCAAAAGAGATCATTCGCGCAACTGCAGCTGAGGCTGCTCTTGAGACAAGAATTAAGTCTTGCGAGGATGCTATCGTAGAGATTAACAAGGCTCTTGACAAGAAGGTTGACAAGGAAGAGTTCGACAAGACTGTTGGCGAGATTTATGTCGCTATCGGTGCTGTTGACACTCGTCTGAGCAACTATATTGCTGAGGCTGCTCAGGAGCACGAGGCTATCCGCAAGCTGATTGAAGCAGAGGAGACTGCCCGCAAAACGGCTGACGCCGACCTGCAGGAGCAGATCACCGCTCTTGACAACTGGAAGAAGCTTATCGAAAGCCAGAAGCTGAACGAGCGCATCGCTGCTATCGAGGCTGACTACCTGACTTCTAAGGACAAGCAGGAGCTCAACGATGCTATCGACAAGGCTAAGAAAGAGGCTCTTGATAAGATTGAGGAAGTAAGAAAGGATCTCCAGGGTAAGATTGACAGCCTGGGTAACCGTGTTCAGACCCTCGAGGGTCAGATGGAGCAGGCACAGAAAGACATCGACGCTCTCGAGTCTGCTGTTAGCGTGCTGAATTACCTCATTAAGAACGACCTCCGTTCTCTCGTATTCAAGCCCGACTTCTACTATGCTGGTATCGAGGCTACAAAGATGCTCTCTCTGGAGTACTACCACTTCGTTGACGCTGACAAGAAGTCGCCTATCCCTGCTGCAAATGCTGACACCCAGGAGAAGAAGGGTTACGACGAGCCTAACATGAACTTCGACGAGGAGTTTGTGTCTCGCACCAAGCACGAGCGCTACGACTCACTTAAGGCATTCAAGGTGCTGAACTTCATGGCTCAGTATCACATGAATCCTTCTAACGCTGACCTGTCTAAGGTGAAGGCTAATGGCGTAACTATCCTTTCTGACGATAAGGAGTATGTAGACGCTACCCGTGCTGCCGCTTGCGGTATCTCTGTTGACCAGAGCGAGGGTAAGGGCTGGTTCACTGAGAATGGTATGCTGAAGGTGAACCTGAAGGTGAACGACCAGGAGAAGATTAAGAACATCGGTATGGATGGTTTCGTAACTGTATTTGCTACACAGGTGGCTATCCACACTGGTGAGAAGGATACAACCATCACTTCTGACTATGCTGCTCTCCGCTATGAGAAGATTAAGGAGATTCGTCTGGCTCACTCTATCGTGAACACCGTGGCTCCTGAGAAGATTACTATGACCGGTCTGCTGAACAACCACTGCGGTGCTTGCGATTACACCGACGCTGCCAAGAAGGTTTCTATGAATGGTTCTCACCTCTTCGCTACTGTGGCTGAGGCTAAGCACTTCATTGAGGCTACTCCTCGTGTAATCGACGGTATCAATGGTGAAGGTCAGGATACTGTAAACTGGAATGAGACACTCGACCTGAGCAAGCTCGTTGAGGCTCACTACACAACAGTTGCTGGCAAGCACGATCGTCTGACTGCTGACAAGCTCGCTGAGTATGGTCTGCAGGTGAAGTTCGAGCTCACCAAGCTGATTCTTGGTACCAACAAGACTTCTGAGTCTGCACAGGCTGCTATCAATGGCAACACACTGCGTCCTCAGCTTCCTGCCCGCGACGGTAAGGGTGCTGCTTACGAGGAGACAGAGCAGAGCAAGACCACTGTGAACCGTGTTCCTCTGGTACGTGTATCTCTGATTGAGAAGGCTTCAGGCCACGTGCTCGACTACGGTTACATCCCTGTACGTATTTCTCAGCCCGCTGCTGGACCTGAGGCTCCTAAGACTGGTATCTTCGTAGAGTACACCTCTCCCGACAAGTGGACTCACACTCAGTATGACGACTGCTTCGGCGCTGGTGCTACCGCTTACGGTCTGACCACCGCTTGGGTTGACACTCAGTACGACCTGATGAAGCACAACCAGCTGCCCGAGGAGTTCACCCGTGAGGACTTCGAGAAGACCTATCTTGATCAGGACGGCAATGCAGGTCCTCTCTATCAGGATCCCGCTCTCGACGAGAAGGGCAAGTCTACTCTGACCGAGAATCCCGACGAGGCACAGCAGTACACCGTTACTTATAAGGATGGCAAACCTCAGTTCACTCTGGTTACCTCTACCGACAAGAAGATTGGTACCATCACCTATATTCCTGACGAGAACCTGAACGGCACACGTACCTCTGTGTTCAAGTGGGAGGTGAACAAGGACGAGGCTATTGAGAAGTTCGGTGAGAACAAGGAAGTGGCTATCGCATGTCTGCTCAAGAGCAACAACGGTGCATATCCTGACATCTACGTGATCTTCAAGTCTGATCCTAACAACATCACCTTCAACCAGGCTACTGTAACTGGTAAGGTTGCCTTCGACGGCCACATGATCGACCAGTACTGGTACAGTCTGAATGCTAACGGTGAGGAAGAGCTTGATAAGGGCTTCACTGAGATTCACGCTCAGGTGAAGGTTGTTGAGGACTTCTTCGAGGAGACAGCTAAGGATCTCGACGACACATTCGCTGATGTATTCGTTGGTAACTTCAAGAATAATGCTGTTACTCCTAACAACTGGATTACCATCACCACTACTATCGATGGTAAGACCGTTGCTAACAATGCTGCATACGACAAGAAGAATATTCAGACCGACTTCATCTTCGAGACTGCTAAGAACACTGGCTCTTACAAGGGTATCTATCAGAACAAGCTGACTACCTTCAAGTTGTTCGCTTCTGACCTTGACGTTGCTGCTGTTAACAAACTGAAGAAGGTGACCGATAAGGGTCTCGATAAGGGTAAGAACCTCTATGCTTATGTAACCAGCCCGCTGGATGCTCAGCTGATTGCTACCATCGAGGGTGACGATCTCGCTACCATGAAGATTGCTCTGCAGCACTCTGAGGACAATGCCGGTTATGCTGAGGCTCTGCTCAACTACAAGCGTCACAACGAGCTGGCTGACGATGTGCTGAAGGCTAACGTAAGCCTCGTGGCTTGGATTATCAGTCCTGAGGACCAGAGCGAGTGCTTCATTCCTCTGACTGACAATAGCTTCATCGTACGCTTCCTCCGTCCGCTGAATGTAGCTGCTGTTGGTAAGGATGTGATCGATGCTACTTCTAGCGTGGATGAGCCTCAGAAGATTCTGCTCGACGACCTGCTCAGCTACACTGACTGGCGTGAGGCTTGGAAGGATGAGCCTAGCTACAAGACCTTCTACGGAATCAAGGCTGTTAAGCTCCGTGGTGTTGAGGTTGGTGAGAACATCAGCGTTAATGAGGAGGTTGTAACTAACTTGAACCAGGCTGCTGACAAGTTCGTTCCTCTTACAAATGTAAGTGACAACGTAGACTTTGTTTACAGTGCTGAGGGTGAGCTCACCTATCGCAACCTGAGTTCTACTGTAACTGAGTTCCAGGTAATCCTTCCTGTTGAGGTTGAGTATCTGTGGGGTACTATCTATCAGGATGTGACAGTAACCATCAAGCGTACTCAGGAGAACGCTAAGAAGTTCTAAACAGAATTCTTAAACATAACACAAATGGGGAGGGGTATGTACTCCTCCCCATTTTTCAATCTTAAAAAATGAAGAAACGTTTTATACTACCCGTATTATTGCTCTCATCGCTCATGATGGTGTCATCTTGTGGTAAAAAGAAGAATAACGATGCTGATCCATCGGTTTATCTTCCTGCCCAGGAGCGCACATTCGATCATGAGGATTCTCTTGAAGTGAACCGTCTGGTTGACGAGTATGTTGCCAGCATGGCCAACCATAACATCGACTCTTGCATGCGTATGCTCTACTTTGTGAAGAACGACTCTGTGTTCCCACTGGGTGCTGAGCAGCAGAAGGAGTTTAAGGATGCTTGGACCAAGCTGCACATCTATGGTGTGAAGCGCAAGAGTGTCATCCTGCGAAGCAACCGTAACAACGACGCGAAGATTGTCGTACAGATTTTTAGTTCTGGTGACCTTGATAAGGAAGTGGGCGTCACATCGTTCCATCTGAATCCGGTCTACAAGGATGGTGCCTGGTATCTGACCATGCTGAGTGAGCGTGCAGAAGGTGTTTACGACGCGTTCGACGAAAATAGCAAGCCAACCAATGTGGGTGTTGTACAGTAAGCGGGCGATGGCAGTGCTTGCACTGCTCTCGCTGATGGCTTGCCGAGAAGTCAACCGGCAGCCGGTGCTTTCGTTCGCGGAAGAGGCTACCGAGATAGGAACGCTTTATAAGGACAGTCCCATTGCTGACTTCGACATTCAGTTTACCAACGAAGGCGGTCAGCGCCTGAATGTATACAAAATTGTGACCAGTTGCACCTGTACGGAGATTCTTTCACTCGACTCTCTGACTGACAAAGGCGATGAAGGTCACATCCGCGGCAGGCTCGACATGACGGACTATCCGCCAGGCCGTTTCGCCAAGGAGTTAATTGTGTTCTCCAACGGTAGTAAAGAGCCGATCCACTATCATCTGGTGGGAGAACTAAAATATAAAAGTAAGAAATAGCAATGTATTTGAAGCTCAGGTTATTTATCATCATGTCTGCCCTCTTGTCGGTGTTTGCCGTAGGCAAAGCCGCCAATACCGGCGACGTGTTGGTGGTTGAGCCTAATGATGATACGCAGAAGATGGAATACTTTTATCTCTCGGAAACACCTAAGATTGTGTTTGGAGCAGATGAGATAGTCGTCTATCACAATGCCGCATCCTCTGAGGAGTTTACCCGATTCAGCTATGCTGCAGTGAAGCGTATCTACGTTACCAGTCAGGAATCTTCGTCAGAGGAATCCGGTGAGACCACCTCCGTTGAGGAGAAACTAAAGAAAGAAAGTGTTTTCTCGTTCCAGTATGTCGACGGACAGACCGTCCGCATTACTGGTATCGAACAAGATACAGTCATCGGCCTTTACAGCATTGATGGAAAGCGTGTGCCGATGGAGGCCGACCGTACAATCGATGTGATTGTGATTAATCTCGGATCGTTGCCACGGGGCATTTATGTGATTAGGTGTAACAGCCAGTCTTTTAAGATTTACAAGAAGTCATGAAGAAAAGTCTACTCATATCCATTCTGTTGTTGCTGTGTGCGATGGTTTCGCAGGCACAGCAGAAGGTGATTATTAAATTAACTGACGGAACAACGATTGAGAAATTCGTATGGGAACTCTCAGAAATAACTTTTGCCGACGCTGGTGCCGTGCTGCAGTCGGAAGCTCCAGCTGCTGACGAAGCCGTTGACCTGGGCTTGTCGGTAAAATGGTCGCCAAAGAACTTGGTTGCAACTACTACATACGAAGGACAAGCATATACATTTACACATTTTGGCTGGGGTGACGTGACGGGATTCAATCAGACCGACTCGTTGCGCTATTTCCCCGTGCTGCATCCCACGGTGAATATCACAGGCGATGAGAACCGCGATATTGCCAAGAAGCTGTGGGGTGACGAGTGGCGTCTGCCTAATGAAAAGGAGGTGCAGGAACTGTTGTCGTGTACTTGGACGTGGGATGCCGAAAATGGTGGCTACACTGTTACAGGTACGAATGGCAATTCTATTTTCATCGAAGCAGATGGTCAGCGTGAGTTAAAAGACATTAAGAATCAGACGCTGATTGGCTATTATTGGACTGGTGTTTTCAACAAAGAAGACGATACGCAAGCCTTTGCATTGCGTTTCGACAATGTAGACAAGACTTTAGAGGCTGTCCGTCGCTCTTTGGGTCTTGCCATCCGTCCTGTTTTTGGTAAGCCAAAACTGGAAGTCAGTACCACTGCGCAGATGCTTGACTATCGCGACGAGTACGTGAGTGTAGACTCTACCAGAGCTAAGTTCCAGTTTGTCTATACACTAGAGGGTAACATCGAGCAAGCTGGTGACTATGGTCTGTTGTGGGGCGAGAAGGGTGCCAGTCTGGAGATTGGCGGCTCTGGCTCTCATCAGGTAAAGGCCTCGGGTACATTGAGCGAAGGCGACAACAGCTGGACATATACCCTCACAGGACTTACAGCCGGCAAGAAATATGAAGTACGCACTTTCTTGATGATCGACGGTTCGCCCAAATACGGAGATGTGTTTGCCTTCAGTACTGCAGAGCGATTCCCTGAGCCACGCTATGTGGACATGGGAACGAGCGTACGGTGGGCTGAATGGAACATGGGCGCGCAAGAGGCCGCTGACTTCGGACTTTATTTCGGTTGGGGCGATGTGGCTGGCGACATGACCAGCACCAATCCTTACGACTATGCCAAGGGATTCAATGCTGCCGACAAGACCATCGCTGGTAATACGAAATACGATGTGGCAGCCCTGCGCTGGGGCGGCAAGTGGCGCATGCCCACCGAGGCTGAGCTGTTGGAACTGGCAGAGAATTCTACATGGACACGTGAGGAACGCCATTCGGCAACAGGTGAGCGTATCTCGGGCTATCTTGTTACGAGCAAGATTTCGGGTAACTCTATCTTCTTGCCTGCTGGCGGTTATTATGAGGGAACACAGTCAGACCGTGTCAACTCGTATGCACTTTATTGGTGTGGTGACTTCGACACGAGCGAGGGCCTGCCCGTCTACTATCGCATGAATGCTTCGCCCATCCGCAAGACCAATGTGAAGTATATGCGTACGCTAATTCGCCCTGTATATGTCTTGGCTACCGACCCTGCCAACTATAATGGCGGTGAAGGTGGTGGAACCGACCCTGACGATCCAGACACACCAGTTGATCCAAGTGATCCTGACACACCTGAAGTTAGACCATCTGCTGGTACAGCTGTAGATTTAGGTTTGAGTGTAAAATGGGCAAACTATAATATAGGTGCGACATGTGAAACTGATGCTGGTTATTATATTGCATGGGGTGACACAATTCCACGCGAGAGCTATTCCACATCAACTTATATTCATTATAACGCGAGCACCTCGTCTTATGTTGACTTAGATAATCCCTTCAATAAGTCAGAATATACTTTAGATGCTGCTCGTCACCAGTGGGGGGGATCATGGCGAGTTCCTACTCAAGAAGAGATGAGTGAGTTGTGGCTTGAATGTACTTGGACATGGAAAGAGAATTACAAGAGTTCAGGTGTCAACGGTTTCTTGATTGTGAGCAATAAGAACAAAAACTCTATATTCTTGCCTGCATGTGGCTATATGAGCGGTTCACCCGCTACGCTTAAGTCAGGAAGTTCAGGAAGATATTGGACCAGTAGCCATGAAACCCGAAGGGAAGGGTATTCGCTTAATCTGATGTTTACCAGCAGTACTTCCCAATCGGATGTTCAGGCGAACCCCATGCCAGGTCAATATCAATACCACGGTTTAAATATCCGCCCGGTATGTTCGAAATAGAATGATGAACTAATATATTTTTAATAACTTAAAATTTTTAATATGAAATTATTTAGGACTTTTTTCGCTGCATTGCTGCTAGCATTTAGCGCATCAGCTATGGCTCAGGCAACTTATACTGACGCCGAGAACAACAAGTATGAGTTCCAGAAGCACTGGTTCCTGAACCTTCAGGGCGGTGCTCAGTACACTCTTGGTGAGGCTAAGTTCAAGGATCTGATCAGCCCCAACGTACAGCTGGGCCTTGGCTATCAGTTCTCTCCCGTGTTCGGTCTGCGCCTGCAGGCTAACGCTTGGCAGAGCAAGGGTGGCTGGAATGGTTATGAGACTGCCCGTACTGGCAATCCTTACACCAACGACTACAAATTCAAGTATGTAGCTCCCGGTCTGGACTTCATGTTCAACCTGTCTAACCTGTTCTGCGGCTGGAACCCCAACCGTGTGTTCAACGTGACCGCTTTCCTCGGCGGTGGTGCTAACATCGCATTCGACAACGACGAGGTAAATGACATCGCCAAGACTCTCCAGAACCTCGACGCTTATGAGCTCGAGTATCTGTGGGATGGCACAAAGGTTCGTCCTTTCGGCCGTGGTGGTATCGATCTCGGCTTCCGTCTGAGCGACGCTGTTCAGCTGGTTGTTGAGGGTAATGCCAACATCCTTTCTGACCACTACAACTCAAAGAAGGCTGGCAATGCTGACTGGTACTTCAACGCTCTCGTTGGTCTGAAGATCAACCTTGGTAAGAGCTTCACAAAGACTCCTCCTCCCGTGGTTGTTCCCGAGCCGGAGCCCGTTGTTGAGCCGGAGCCCGTTGTGGAGCCCGAGCCTGTTGTGGAGAAGATTGAGCCGCTGCGCCGCGACATTTTCTTCACCATTAACTCTACCGTTATCGTGGAGAAGGAGCAGCAGAAGCTTCAGGACATCATCGACTACATGAACAAGTATCCTCAGGCCAAGGTGCAGATCGACGGTTATGCTGACGCAGGTACCGGTAACGACCGCATCAACGACCGTCTGGCCGCCCAGCGTGCCGACGTTGTTGTGAAGGCTCTCCAGGATAAGGGCATCGCAGCCGACCGTATCTCTTACGGCAGCCATGGCAGCCGCGTACAGCCGTTCGCCGAGAACGACCTGAACCGCGTGAGCATCTGTATTGCCAACGCTGAGTAAGCAGCAACCAGGGCAGGAGTAACGCTCGTTCACTCCTCTCCTGTTTACAGAACGGAATACTAAAGATAACAATAAATACGAATCTCTGAGAGATGGGAGGGACTTCTTATGAGGCCCCTCCCATTATTTTATTGATGACTGACATAAAGACGAAGTGACATATTCCTGACATAGAGATGGTATGTGTGTTCATGTTGTTATAGTTGTTTGTGTTGTCGTTATAGTAAAATGTATGGGTGCAACTATCTGTCGTATCTCGAATGCTTATATGATGTTGCACCCATTTGTAAGTATTAACAACAGCAACTAGTATAGCAGAGCAGCTCTTTGGCTTGCCAGAGATGCTGATTAGGATTCCAAAGATGCCGTTTATTTGGAGTTTTTCCAATTAGGCATTAATTACACTCCAATTAGGCATTAATTACGTTGCAATTAGGCATTAATTGCATGCTAATTAGGCATCAATTAGAGTGTAATTAGTCGACTAATTGCAACCTAATTAGGCATTAATTGGAAAAAAGTTCGCAGGGAGACACATTTCCGGTCTTAATGCCCGCCTTCCTCAATCAATAGAAGGCTTGGAGAAAAGACTAAGTGCCTCCATCACTTGTCGGTTGGCTTCATCGAGTTGGCTGTTATATAATGACTTGAGATAGATACGTGTGGTTTTTTCACTATCGTGCCCCATACCACGACTGATAAGCTCTATTGGGATATTCAGCTTCAAGGCAATGCTTGCCCACGAATGACGGGCCACATACATCGTCAGTTTTACATCTGTATGAATCAAATTACCTATTTCCACTAATTGTTTGTTCACTTTACAGAGCATATTTCGGTATTGGCTTCGAGCTTTTTTGCCTTCATCCTTAATGATTGGAAACAGAAAATCGTTGGCCGAAGGGTATCGGTCAACGATTTCTTGCATATTTGGTTCCCATTTGAGAGTTAGTTTTTGCCCAGTCTTTTTGCGATGGTAGGTTAGATATCCATTGCTGATATCTGTTTTCCTTAGATATGCGATATCAACAAATGACATCCCTCGTGTATAAAAACTGAATAGGAAGACATCCCGGGCAAATGCCTTTTCACCGGGTGGGAGTCGTAATTGCTGTACGTCCTTGATATATTTGATACTCATGGCCCGCTTCATTGTTTTGGCGACACCTGTGTAAACCTGTCTAAATGGATGTTTGTCGGTTAATGAACAGCTTTGTATAGCTCTGTTGTAAACAGCTCTTGTGATGCGCATATAAAAAGAAGTAGTGTTCTTTGATAATCCATTTGCGCAAAGATATTGTTCATACCGTTGAATAAAAGGGGCGTCCACCTCACTAATACTCAAAGGTTTATCACCGCAAAAGCGCTGAAGACTGTTCAACGCTGTGCGGTAGGTTTCTGATGTTCTCATTTTCTCGTTCTTTCTAAGTTGCTTGATATTTTGTTCGAAAAAATCGAAAAATGAGTTGTTGTCAGTATTTGAATGATGCTCTGTCTCTGTAGCACTTTGATCTTCTTTAAGCGTCAGAGTGAGTTCTTCATTTTTCAGTAGGGCAAGAATGTCTTGTTCAGAAAGTTCAAATTTTATAGTAGGCATCGTTACGCATATAAGGTTTATTCTTTCATATCTCTCAGATGAAATGCAAAAGTAGAGAAAAAAGTTCACTTAAGCAAATTATCGTAGAGAGTATTTCAAAATAATCTAATAGAGAGATGTATTAAGAATGCATCTTATGCATAATTCACACGAACTATTACGCAATGCTAGTATATATCTATATTTATCATTAAATAAAAGAGGGAGTACACTTTTGATCATGTAGCTCCCTCTTCCCATATTATTTGTTATCTTTAGTATTCTATGCAATAAAGACAACATGTGAGTGAACAATTGTTCCTCCAGTTTGTTGTCATCTTACTCAGCGTTGGCAATACAGATGCTCACACGGTTCAGGTCGTTCTCAGCGAACGGCTGTACGCGGCTGCCATGGCTGCTGTAAGAAATACGGTCGGCTGCGATGCCCTTATCCTGGAGAGCCTTCACAACAACATCGGCACGCTGAGCGGCCAGACGGTCGTTGATGCGGTCGTTACCAGTACCGGCGTCGGCATAACCGTCAACCTGTACCTTTGCCTGAGGATACTTGTTCATGTAGTCGATGATGTCCTGAAGCTTCTGCTGCTCCTTCTCTACGATTGTATAAGAGTTGATGGTGAAGAAAATGTCGCGGCGAATGGGCTCGATCTTCTCGACAACGGGCTCTGGCTCCACAACGGGCTCCGGCTCAACAACAGGCTCTGGCTCTGGCTCTGGAACAACTACAGGAGGAACTACCTTAGTGTAGCTCTTGCCGAGGTTAATTTTCAGACCAACGAGTGCGTTGAAATACCAGTCAGGGTTCTCAGCCTTCTTTGAGTTGTAGTGGTCAGAAAGGATGTTGGCGTTACCCTCAACAACCAGCTGAACAGCGTCAGACAGACGGAAACCGAGATCCAAACCAGCACGGCCATAAGGACGAACCTTTGTGCCATCCCACAAATACTGAAGCTCATAATCGTCAATGCTCTTGAGGGTCTTGGCGATGTCATTTACCTCGTCGTTGTCGAATGCTATGTTAGCACCGCCACCGATGAAAGCTGTCACGTTGAACACACGGTTGGGGTTCCAGCCGCAGAACAGGTTCGACAGGTTGAACATGAAGTCAAGACCAGGAGCTACATATTTGTATTTGTAATCGTTAGTGTAAGCAGGTTCAGAGTTTGGTTTAAATCCATTCCAGCCACCCTTGCTCTGCCATGCGTTAGCCTGCAGACGAAGACCGAATACGGGAGAGAACTGATAGCCGAGACCCAGCTGTACGTTCGGACTGATCAGATCCTTGAACTTGGCCTCACCAAGAGTGTACTGAGCACCGCCCTGCAGATTCAGGAACCAATGCTTCTGGAACTCATACTTGTTGTTCTGAGCGTCAGTATAAGTTGCCTGAGCCATTACAGATGCGCTGAACATCAGCAGTGCACCAGCCAGTATTGTTTTTAATGATCTCATTGCTTAATAAATTTATATTAAATTGATATACCAATAGATTTCAGTAACGAGAAAAACTAATGTTTCATTTTTAAAAACTGCTCAAACTTCTTTCGCTTTTCGGGATTGACTGGTTTGGTCTTAATAGCAGAATCACTTTGTTGCTCCTGTAATTGCTGCAGGTTGATGATATTTCCCGTTGGAGGAATGAGATAGACAATCTCGGCCTGAGCATCACCACTGCTAAGATTACCTTTGAATGTAATAATAGCAGAATCGCCTGCCATCACTTTACCATTAGGAAAGTCTGCATCAGCTATATTAATGATACGGACATCACCATCGGTATCAAATGACAAGGTAGATTCGTTGATGCTTTTAATGACACCTTTAACTTGGTTTTTACCATTGCCGCAACTACCTAGTAAGAAAGCCATAAAAACGGCAAACAAAGAGTAAACTGTTTTTCTCATTTTAACTATAAATCTAATAGGAAAAATTAGGGGGCGTTCATGACGAGCGCCCCCATGGTTATAACTTTCTGTCATAGTGACCGGGGGTCACTTTATACAGTGTCAGAATTATTTCTGTGTAACGTTAACAGGCAACTGCATGATGGTCATCTCGTGACCATAAGCGCACTTGGCTTTCACAACGAGTGTCGAAGCTACAGTGGCTGTCGGAACAGTAGCACCAGACTTCGGAGAAAGTTTGAATGCATCAGTGCCAACTTCAACATCGAAGTATTCAGCCTGTTTGTTTGCATCACTGATCAACTCAGCAGTGATAGAGCCATCAACATACAGAGCGGGCTTGAAACCTGTGTATGTATAATGTGCAGGATCGTATGAGTTTGCAGCTTTAATTGCAGAGAACTTAATGGTCTGGCCTGTCTGGGCATACTTAATAGAAGCAGTGGTGTAGCTGTACTTGTGTACAGAAGGATCTACCAAACATGCAAAGATGATGTCAACATTCTCCTTATCGTTACCAGCCTTTACTTTCACACCCCAGTCGAGACCCTTATTGTTCTCATCAGGAGTAGAAATACCAGGATAGAGGAAGCTCAGTGAAGCATTGTGCTTGGTTGTGTTGTCGATCAGCTTAGCATCGACGGTCAGCTTATAATCGTTATCGTAGTTCAGGAATGAGTTCTGAGTTGCGGATACCTTCAGTTGATCGCTGAAGTCAGCACCAGCGGCATTGTCAATAGTCCAGAGATAGTTGTCATACTGATCCAGACCGTTCATAGCCATCACAAGGTCTTTGTAACCCTTTGTTACCTCAGCATTCCATACAGGAGCTGTTGGGAAGCCAGAGTTCGGAGTTGTCAGAGTGTACTGAGGATCCAAATAGCAAGTGTAAACACCATTCTTCAGCTGGTTGGTCTTCCACTGAACATTCTCAGGAGCAGCAGTTGGGAGAGTCTTCTTCACATTTACGGTCAACTTGTTCACCAAGATACCAGTCTCCTCATCCACACACTCAATAGAGAAAGTATAGGTCTGGTTATCAATCCAGTTCTTAGGCTGAGCGATAGCTACCTTAATAGACTTAGCGTCTTTCCAGTCTGCAACTTGCTTGCCATTCTCATCAACAAGAACCCAGTAAATTGCATTGTTTGCAAGAGGAGCAGGAGTAATATCATCTGGTACAGCTTTACCATTAGTCTTGCCCTCGAATGACTTAAACTTAACACCAAGTTCCTCAATACCGAAGTTGTACTCAGTAGCAATCAGTCCGTCAACAGTTGTAATGTCATACTTTCGCAGTGTGTTCTTATAATTAGCCAGCAGGTCGACATTCACAACACCATCAACACCAGCCTCACCTACGCGAACATAGAATGCACGTCCATCGGGATCAAGCAGCGTACCATCGAGGTTAACAGCATAAACGCGGAAACCAATGATATCACCAAGTGTCACACCGTCAAGGTCGGTAATCTTAATTGTACCCTCGTTACCTTCGAAGAGCTTACCCTTCTCGGTAATCTTGTCGTTACGGTTGATGACAGTAACATTCTCATAGGTATACTTAGCCCAAGCATTCACCTCAGAGCCACTAGACTCAAGAGCAAAGTTCTTGTCGAGAGCTACATAGAAGCCCTTGATAGGAGCAGTGATAACGGGTTTACCATCCTTCAACTCAGCATTGATGGCAATCTTAATGTCCTTACCGATTTCAACAGGAAGGATAGCCTTGTCCTGACGGTTGTCGTAACCAGTAACACGGTCACCGGCATTGTCCTTAGTAGCAGCAACAGCTGGCTTCTTGTTGTCGTTCCACTCGAGTTCCTGCACATCCTTAGTAGAAATCTTCTCAAGCTCAGTCTCAGTGTAACGGTTGTGGATATCAACAACACTTCTCCACTTTTCAGGAATCAGGTTGCTGTATACGAAGAAGTCGGGGCTTGAAGGCTCACCAGGAACAGCATTCAGGGTCAGGTCGTACTCAGAAACAACGCGGCGCTGTGCATCCTCAGCAGCATCCTGATTGATGTTGTTAACAGCTACAGCATACACGATGCTATTCTCTTCGTCAGCAAAGAACTCAGCAGCAAGCTGCTCTGGAGTATACTCCTCAGACAGTTTGAAGTTAACAACCCAGAGTCCGTTGTTGTTAGAAGCAGCACGGGTAACAGGACGAGTAATCAGCTCATCAAACTTCTCAACGCTCTCAACAGTAACCAGTTTGCTGGCAACACCCTTAGAGTTGATCAGAGAGATCATTGCGGGTTTCAGAGTTGCGGTAGAAGGAGAAACGCGGATAACGACCTTGTCACCATAAGTAACGTGCTTACCCTCTGTGAATGTGAACTCACCATCGGTAACATCTTTACCGAAAGAGGCGTTCTTCTCGTCAACAGCAGTAAATGTAAGCTCGTGGTCATAGTTCTGGTTTAAGTGATCCTCAACAGTTGTGAAGAGGTTCACACTGGTGATCATCACATCGTACTTGCCTTCCAGAGTCTCAACAGCAGCATTAAGGGCATTAGTCATCTGAGCGCTCAAAGCATTAATCTGCTCGGCGATAGCCTCAACCACTGTTACAGCCTTACCTTCTTCGTCAACCTGGCCAATGAAGCCATTGACAAATGCCTCAAGAGCGGTAATACGGTTGCTCAACTCAGTATCTTTACCTTCAAGTTCGGCCTTTACAGCATCGAGGTTGCCCTGTACAGCATCAATATTGTTCTGCAGGAGCTCATCAGCTGATGTATAGGCTTCAGTCAGGTTTTCTACAGCAGTGTTAACCAGTTCAGATGCTGCGTTATAAGCAGTCTCCAGAGCTTTCACAATCTCGTCGTCAGTATACTGCTTTGCTTCAGCAACACCGGCGGCAATATCAAGCTTCACCTGCTCAGCGAGGGCGTCAACCATAGCCTGTGCGGCTGCCAGGTCTTCCTCTGACTGCTTCTTGATTGCTTCGAGAAGAGACTCGTTCAGTTTGTCATTCTCGTCCTTCACATACTTCTTGATGGTCTCTGCTGTCCAATAGTTCTCACGCAGTTCTTTTGTAAGAGCCTCAATGGCTTCAGAGTTTGTCTTGATGCCAGCAGCATTCTCACCAATCTTCTCGTAGATATCCTTGATGGTAACTTCTTTCAGGTTCTTGATTTCCTCAGCATTAGCCTCAATCAACTTCTGAAGTTCAGCATCTTTCTCGCCAAGAGCTTTCAGTGTTTCCTGAACCTCTACGTTAATGTCCTCAAGAGTCTTCACACGAGTTGTCAGAGAAAGGATGTCAGCCTTATTCTGTGCAGCAACACCTTCTACTTCACCAACACGACCCTTAATAATGTTAATTTCCTCAGTAAGGCTGTTCTTAACGGTCTCAATAGAAGCGTTGATGGCCTTCAAGTCCTCAGCAAGCTTAGCCTGGTTGTCGGCAATAGTCTTGTTGGTCTTTTCCAGCTCAATAGCGTTCTTCTCAGCCTGAGCCTTGGCAGCATCAGCAGTCTCCTGAGCCTTGGCAGCAGCAGCCTTTGCCTCATCGATACCCTTTTGCAGTTCCTTGTCGGCCTCAATCAAGCCGGCAATACTCTTGCCATTAGCCTCAATAGCAGCATTAGCTTTTGCCAAGCTACCTTCCAAAGCATTAACAGCCTCATCTAATGAAGCTTTTGCAGCTGCAATAGCTGCAGCCTGAGCAGCGTCAGCCTGTTGCTTAGCATAAACGTTAGCAGCGGCATCACCATCTTTGATGGCTTTCTCAAGTGAGCTCTTCAAGTCGGCATCTGCACTCTTGTAAGCAGCGTCGAGTTTAGCCAGATCGCTCTTAAGGGCACTCAGCTCTGTATTAACGTTGTTAATCTTCTGATCAACAAGCTGTGTAAGAGTTGATGCGTTTTTCTCGATCAGATTGCGAAGATCATTAATGTCGTCATCGTAATCCTTACAAGACGTAAACATACTCATAGATGCCAAGAAGAAAGCACCCATAAGCAGCGTACTAAAGATTTTCTTTTTCATACGATAATAAATTTAAATTAATAAAAATAAAAAAACTATATATACTTCTTTTTCTTTCGTCAAGAAAAGCACACCACAAAAGACGGAAATTCATGCGCCGAAACGCATTTTTCCCATTGTTTCTCTCGCGGGGAGCCACTTTTTAGGTGCAAATATAGACATAAATCGGAAAACATGCAAATAAAATTAGATATTTTTTTAAAATTATCTGAATTTATTGCTTCTTTGGCCACTTTTGTGGGCATTTTTGACGTTTTTGTCATGACTTATTCAGTCTGTACCCGTTTATATACGGTTGTTTGCACCATTTTATGTCATTTATTATTCCTTAGCCTCGCGCGTACATATATTATATATGCCGCTATAGCAAGGTCTGAAGGCCGGCAGAGAGGTTCAGGGCGGCAGCAGGCAATGCCCGGAAACAGCGGAGAAGTGCGTGCTGTCGCCTGTATATCCGCCTAGAAGTTAGCGTTCTTCGGGGTGCGCGGGAACGGGATGACATCGCGGATGTTCTGCATGCCCGTCACGAAAAGGATAAGCCGCTCGAAGCCAAGGCCGAAGCCGGCGTGCGGGCAGGTGCCCCAACGGCGGGTGTCGAGATACCACCACAAATGGGTCTCGTCCATCTGGCGACGCTTAACCTCACCCATGAGTTTTTCGTAGCTTTCCTCACGGACGGAACCACCGATGATCTCACCAATCTGCGGGAACAACACGTCGGTGCCCTGCATGGTAGGACCTGGGGCCACACAACCGTTGTAACCGATTGACTGCTCGGAGTTTTCGGTTCCTTCGGGATAAGAAGGATTCTGCTTCATATAGAACGACTTGAAGGCACGGGGATAGTCGGTCATGATGACAGGCTTCTTGAAGTGTTCCTCCACCAGATAGCGCTCGTGCTCGCTGGCGAGGTCGTCGCCCCAGTTGCAGGGGAACTCGAACTTCTTGCCGCTCTTGATTGCCTCTTGCAGAATATTGATACCCTCGGTATAAGGCAGACGTACGAAAGTCTCTTTCAACACGCCTTCGAGACGTGCAAGGAGGGTCTTGTCGATCATCTTATTGAGGAACTCAAGGTCGTCCTTGCAGTGGTCGAGAGCCCAACGCACACAATACTTGATGAAGTCTTCCTCAAGATCCATGAGTTCTTCCTGGTCGATGAAGGCTACTTCAGGCTCTACCATCCAGAACTCGGCCAGATGGCGGGGCGTATTGCTGTTCTCGGCACGGAAAGTCGGTCCAAAGGTATAGATGGCTCCAAGGGCAGTGGCGCCCAGCTCGCCCTCCAGCTGGCCGGAGACGGTAAGTGAGGTCTGCTCGCCGAAGAAATCATCATCGTAGATAATCTTTCCATCCTCGTCTTTCTTCAGGTCGTATAGGTTCTTGGTGGTCACCTGGAACATATTACCTGCACCCTCGCAATCGCTGGCGGTGATGAGCGGTGTATGGAAATAGAAGAAGCCATGCTCATGGAAATAGGTGTGAATAGCCATGGCCATGTTGTGGCGGATGCGCATGACAGCACCGAAAGTATTAGTGCGCAGACGCATGTGAGCATGCTCACGCATATACTCGAAGCTCTGTCCCTTCTTTTGCATGGGATAGTCGCTGCCGCACATGCCGTAGATCTCGATAGCCTCAGCCTGAATCTCAGAGGCCTGGCCTGCAGCGGGACTCTCGACAAGTTTGCCAACCACGCAAAGGCAGGCGCCAGTGGTGATTGACTTGAGCGCTGTCATGGAATCAGTAGCCTGGAGAGAAGAGCTATCTGCGGCAGATGAACTGGTGGTTACAGGACAAGCAGTATCGACTACTATCTGAATATTCTTGATAGTAGAACCATCGTTGAGGGCGATAAAGTCGACTGCTTTGCTTGAGCGGTGGGTACGGACCCAGCCTTTTACACATATTTGCTCGCCATAGGCTGTGCTACGGAGGGCATCTACTATTTTAGTTCGTTGCATTTGTATTTAAATAAAGGAGTTGGAGGAATGAACGGACGGAAGGGAGATGAGCAGATGGTTGCCCCAAACCCTTTTCATTGACATTCATGCCTCTCACTCCATAGAATTCTTTCTACCTATTATATATTATTCGAAGGCACCCATGCGGAGCATTTCCACTTCTTTCTCGGTGAGGAAACGCCAATCGCCGCGGCGGACATTCTTCTTGGTGAGTCCGGCAAACTGTACGCGGTCGAGCTTGACCACACGATAGCCGAGATGCTCGAAGATACGACGCACGATGCGGTTCTTGCCGCTGTGAATCTCGATGCCTACCTGACTCTTGTCGGTTTCGCTGGCATAATCGATAGCATCGGCATGGATTTCTCCGTCGTCGAGGGTGATGCCCTCAGCAATCTGCTGGAGGTCGCTGGCAGCCACCTTCTTGTCGAGATAGACATGGTAGACCTTCTTCTTGAGGAACTTGGGATGGGTGAGCTTGCTGGCCAGGTCGCCATCGTTGGTGAGCAGGAGCACACCTGTGGTGTTGCGGTCCAGACGGCCCACCGGATAGATACGCTCGGGGCAGGCGCCCTTCACCAGATCCATCACAGTCTTACGCTGCTGGGGGTCGTCGCTGGTGGTAACGTAATCCTTCGGTTTGTTGAGCAGCACATATACTTTCTTCTCGAGTGTAACAGGCTGGTCGTGGAACATCACGCTATCGGTGCGCAGGATCTTTGTTCCCAACTCGGTCACAACCTCGCCATTGACCTTCACGACACCTGCCGTGATGAACTCATCGGCCTCACGACGGCTGCAAACACCGGCGTTAGCCAGGAACTTGTTCAAGCGAAGGGGCTCATTGGGATCGTAATTCTCCTCCTTATACTCAATGCGCTTCTTCATGCTATACTTCGCATTGGGATCGTAAGGCTTGCGAGACGGTTTCTTGTAGGGGTTATAGTTGTTATAACCACCATAGTTATTATAAGGACGGGGCTGACGGGGCTGTCCGTAACCGCCACGCTGCTGGCCATAGCCACCTTGGCGCTGCTGATAGCCACCACGCTGCTGGCCGTAGCCACCCTGACGTGGCTGGTAGCCCTGCTCCTCTCCTTCCATATTATTATAACGAGGACGATAGCCCTGTTGCGGACGCTGCTGGTATCCACCACGCTGCTGGCCATAGCCACCCTGACGCTGCTGGTAGCCACGCTGCTGGCCATAACCACCCTGATTGCCATAATTGTTGCGGGGGCGATAGGGGCGTTGCTGCGACTGAAGTCCGGCGCCGAATCCTTCGGGGCGGAAGCCGCTCTCGTCGTTGTTATCCACTCTGTTGTTGTAAGGACGCTGAGTGTGGATACGCGGACGGGGTGAGCGTCCCACACTACGGTAACCTGAATAGCTGTTTCCCTGGTCTGAAGAACGGTACCCCTCACGGGCGCTCTCATTCTCGGTAGACTGCATTTCCTGTGTCTTTTCGAAATCTGAATCCATAATAATGTAATTTTTTACTTTGCCTCACGGCGGTTAGTACTATTTTAATTTGTTATTTGCAATAACTGGTATCTGTCGGTTTAAATACCTGTGTAGTTGGCGGGAGTAATACGCATCAGTTCCTCCTTCACGTCATCACTGACGTTAAGCGTTTGGATAAACGCATGAATCGTTTCCTCTGTCATCTTCTCGTTGGTGCGGGTCAGTGCCTTCAGAGCCTCATAGGGATGTGGATAAGCCTCACGGCGAAGGATGGTCTGAATGGCCTCGGCCACCACGGCCCAAGTGTTCTCCAAGTCTTCTGCAAGGCGCTCTTCGTTGAGAATCAACTTGCGAAGTCCTTTAAGCGTGCTCTGTATGGCGATCACACAATGTCCCAATGGAACGCCGACGTTGCGCAATACCGTGCTGTCGGTCAGGTCGCGCTGCAACCTGCTGACGGGTAATTTCTGCGCCAGGAACTGCAGGATGGCATTGGCGATGCCCAGATTACCCTCACTATTCTCATAGTCGATGGGGTTGACCTTATGCGGCATGGCACTCGATCCCACTTCGCCAGCCTTGATTTTCTGCTTAAAATACTCCATGGAGATATACATCCAGAAGTCGCGGTCTAAGTCCAGAATAATCGTGTTGATGCGGCGGATACCATCGAAGATAGCTCCGAGCCAGTCGTAGTTACTGATTTGTGTGGTGTATTGTTCGCGTTTCAATCCTAGTTTCTCACCGACGAAGCGGTTACCGAACTCCCTCCAGTCGTAATCAGGATAAGCCACATGATGCGCATTGAAATTACCAGTGGCACCACCGAATTTGGCCGTAACAGGAATAGCCTTCAGGCCTTCCAACTGTTCGGTGAGACGATAGACATATACCATCACCTCTTTGCCCAAACGCGTCGGCGATGCCGGCTGACCGTGGGTCTTTGCCAGCATAGAGACATCCTTCCAATCATCAGCATACTGGCGCAACTGGCCAATCAGTTCTTCCACCTGGGGATAGAACACATCGGCAAGAGCCTCCTTAATGGAAAGGGGCACGCTGGTATTGTTGATATCCTGAGAGGTCAGGCCAAAATGAATAAACTCTTTATAAGGCTCCAAAGAAACGGAATCGTCGCCGTTCTTTGCTGCGACAAGAGAAGCAGAGATTTTATCAAACTCTTCCTTAATAAAATACTCTACAGCTTTCACATCATGATTGGTCACCTTCTCGATATCCTTCACACGCTGGGCATCGGCCTCGGTGAAAGCCTCATAAATGGCCCTGAGCCGCGGGAACAAAGAAGCATCGAAAGCAGCCAACTGAGGGAGCGGCAATTCACACAAAGTGATGAAATACTCGATTTCAACACGCACCCGATAACGGATGAGTGCATACTCTGAGAAGTAAGCTGCCAATGATTCTGTTTTTCCTCTATAACGCCCGTCAATAGGTGAGATGGCTGTAAGTACGTCCAAATTCATATCCTTTCAATTTATTGAGGATGCAAAGTTACAACTTTTAATTGATAAACGACAAATGAGAATTGATAATTTTTCATAAAAAAGAAAAGAAACCGCAATTACTCGCAGTTTCCTTTCACAAATGACCATATTAAGTGGGCGCTGACGGATTCGAACCGCCGACCCTCTGCTTGTAAGGCAGATGCTCTAAACCAGCTGAGCTAAGCGCCCTTACTCGTCGTAAGCGGCTGCAAAGGTACGGCAAAAAATTGAGTTCTCCAAATTTTTGCCGCACTTTTTTCTTTTGTATGACCTTTTCGATAGCTATTTTATGCCTTTAATGAACAGCAAGCGATACCATGCACTTAGGAACACAATACCAGTTATCGCCCCTCAGAACACAAAGACCTTCAGAGCCGGTAGAGGTCACTATCAGCCATCAAGTCGACCTTCTTCTCTTCAAGAATCTTCTCACAAGAGTCCAGGTCGGTGGGGCGAATGACAATATTAGCCACATCACCATTAGCAAAAGAGTACATGTACTCTATGAACACGCCTCTGTCGCTGAGATACTTCAGCACTACAGCCAGAGAACCACTTGTGTTAGGGCATGTAAAACCGATAACGTCGGTGATCTTCACAGCAAAATGCTCCTCTTTTAACACCTTGTAGGCTTTCTCCGGGTCAGAAACGATGCACCGGAGAATACCGAAATCACTATTGTCGGCGATACTCATGGCTGTGAGGTTCACGCCCGATCTGCCCAGCGCCTCGGTCACCTCTGTCAGTCGGCCGGACTTATTCTCCAGAAAAATGGATAATTGTTTTGCTCTCATATATTTTTGATTTAGGTTATAACACACGTTTATCGATTACCCGACGGGCTTTACCCGTGCTTCGTTCAATGCCTTTGGGCTCAACCAGACGCACCTTAAAGCCAAGACCGATGACACTGCGAAGCTCTGACTCCAGTTTCTTCTGCAAGCCAACCATCGTTGCCATATCATCGGTGAAATAATCCTCCTTCACCTCAACCCTCAACTCGCTGGTGTCGGTATTGTTAATACGGTCGACAACCAGCATGAAATGCGGCTCAAACTCAGGCTGCGTCAGAATGACAGCTTCGATCTGCGACGGGAACACATTAACGCCACGGATAATCAGCATATCATCACAACGTCCAAGAATGCGATCCATGCGCACTAGCGTACGGCCACAATCACACTTTTCGTAATGCAATGCTGTCAAATCGTGAGTACGATAGCGCAGCAACGGCATTCCTTCCTTGGTAAGGTGCGTAAAACACAACTCTCCGAATGTTCCCTCAGGCAATGGCTCACCCGTCTCAGGATTCACTATCTCCGGATAGTAATAGTCCTCATTCAAATGGGTGCCATGCTGGCATTCGCACTCGTATCCGACTCCAGGTCCTGCTACCTCACTCAATCCGTATATGTCGTAGGCCTTGATGCCCAAGGTCTGCTCCAGCTTTGTACGCATATTCTCAGTCCAAGGCTCTGCGCCGAAAGCACCGATGCGCAGTTTAAACTCATCACGACGCCATTCCGATTCGTTCATCGCCTCCCCCAGGAACTGGGCATAAGAAGGCGTGCAACACAACACAGTAGCACCGAAATCATGCATTAAGGTAATCTGTTTTTGCGTATTTCCCGACGAGATAGGTATGACGCTTGCACCAATATTCTGTGCTCCATCATGTGCGCCCAATCCGCCTGTAAACAACCCGTAGCCGTATGATATCTGGAAGATATCTTCTTTGGATGCCCCAAAAGCTGTGAAGGCACGGGAAATACTTTCTGCCCACATGGCCAAATCCTTACGGGTATACAGCACCACCACAGGTTTTCCCGTCGTACCCGATGACGCGTGAATACGAACAATCTGGCTCATCGGAACAGCTGCCAGACCGAAAGGATAATTATCACGAAGATCCAATTTATCAGTAAACGGCAACTTCCCGATATCTTCTATACCTCGGATATCTTCTGGAACAAGCCCCATCTCCTGGAACTTCCTACGATAAAAAGGGGTGTTATGGTAGACGTAATCGACCATCTTCACCAAACGCTTGCTTTGGATCTTGTGCAATTGCTCACGATCCATGCATTCAATACTTGAATTCCAAATCATGTCTCATCTAGTTTGATTAGCTTATTCCGATACAAAGGTAAGAAAAATAAAGGGAAAAAGAACATGTTGACAAAGAAAAATTCATTTTGACAACAACAATCCACAAAATGGCAACAAAAAAAAAATCCCTGCCATCTCGAAAGACAACAGGGAAACCACCCTCGTGGGCGCTGACGGATTCGAACCGCCGACCCTCTGCTTGTAAGGCAGATGCTCTAAACCAGCTGAGCTAAGCGCCCTTACTCATCGTAAGCGGCTGCAAAGGTACAACAAAAAAAATAATCCGCCAAAAAAATGGCGGATTATTTTAGAAATATTTAAATGAATTAATCTTCTACGATCTGGACAGTAGCACGACGGTCGAACGACTTCGGAGCATTCTGACCAAGAATATTCACACCACCATTGTGAGTGCAACGGATCTTGCTCTCAGAAACACCCATCTTAATGAGTTCGCCCTTCACAGTCTCAGCACGCTGCATCGAGAGGCGCTCGTTGATCTCTGGCGTACCCGTTGAACTGTCAGCATAACCAGTCACCAGGATATTGCAGTTGTTCTCCTTTGCATACTTAGCAAGAGCCTGAACATTTACGAGGTCCTTCAGGTTAGCCACATTAATCTTGGCAAGATCGAAGAACACCGACACCGGAGTTGTGATAAAGTCGCGAGTCGACTTGTTGACATAAGTGGTATCGCGGATAACCTGAGGCTCACGACTACGCAGGTTTTGATTCTCGGCCTGAAGGTCAGCAAGCTGAGCATTCAGTGCGTCCAGCTGTCCTTGGTGCATTGTCTTCAAAGCTTCTACATCCGGAGATTTCTTCCATGAGCCCTTACCCAGGTTAAGCGTCAAACCAACCTCGGCAGCAAACCAACGGTCATGGTTACGTTGCTCATGGCCACCGCCAATGCCACCATTATCCCATGCACGGCCTTCGAAGTCGTCGCCACAAACATTGTAATTCAAATCGAGATTCAAACGGAGTTTGTCGGTGAGTTTCCATGTATTCAAGATACCTGCGCTACCAGCCAACTCATAAGTATTATAAGTACAGTTACGGGCAGCACCGACGCCAAGGTAAGGAGAAAGATTCCAAACGCGCGTGTCGCTATAACCACAGAAGAGATTGCTCAAATTGAAAAGTACCTGCTCCTGCAAGTTCCAGTATTTTGCCTTGTTGTCCTTACAGTTCTCGGAAATGACACTCTTACCCCAAATTCCATTGAACTTGGTGCGAAGACCAATGCTCGGAGTAAACCACTTACCAATAGCCACCGAGAAGCCCATGTCACGACGGAAATCCTTCAAAGGACTCTTAGCAAAATCAAGGCCTTTTTCCTCATTAGAATAGAAAGCTGTCCAAGTGAAATTACCCTGTACAAACCAATTGCTCCAAAAAGAATTGGTAGCCACACTATACTTCTCCGATGGAGAATCTGTAGCATCTTGGGCAAATGAAACTACAGAAAAGCCAGCAAATGCCAGCAGAATCAATAATCTTCTCATAAATCCTAAATTATTACAATTAAACTATTTCGCCTCTACACATTATATGGTGCAAAGATAGATAAATATCATGAAAAATAGAAGATTTTTGATTTTTAAAACCTATTTTAACATCATTTTATTTCAACAAATGCTCGATTTCCTGCTGACGGAGAATATACAATATTGGTTTCCCGTCGGGAGTATAGTTTACGTTGCCACAGGCAAACAACTGATTGATGATACCTTCCATTTCCTCATTACCCAGCACTTGCCCATGGGGGATGGCTGCACTTCTTGCAAGACTTAATGCCAACGATCGGTTGATCTCATCAGCTACGGAAACACCTTTTTCCGCGGCGGTGGCCACCATGTTTCTCACCAACGACACAATGTTGATGCCTTCCAACCCTACGGGTACGGCCTGGATGGCATAACTGCCGCCACCCATGTCGGTCAGTTCGAATCCCAAACCTTCCATTTCAGGCATCACCTGCTGCAACACGACCGTCTCGGCCGGAGAAAACTGTACTACCTCAGGGAAAAGGACCTTTTGCGAATCACCCGTACGTTCGTTCAACTGCCGCATATAAGCCTCGTATAAAATACGTACGTGAGCACGATGCTGGTCGACAATCATCAGGCCCGACTTCACGGCCGTCATGATATACATGCCTTTATACTGATAATGGGCCGGTGATTTCTCCGCAATCAGGCTATCACCTTCTTTCTGTTCGGGTTGCTGTTGAAAGATAGATGATTCCGTGGGTTGCTCTTGCTGCAAGCCTTCGTAAAGTTTTTCCCAGCCAGCAGGAGCTGTCTGCTCTTGCGACAGACCCTTGGGTGTATGCTTGGAGGATGACTTAAAAGGATTATACTGAGGATCATAGTTAACCTTTGGCATATCAACCGCCTGCTGGAATGGGTTAAACACAGGGATATCGGGTTTCCCTACCGTATCGAAATCGATGGAAGGCACATCGTTGAATTTCCCCACAGCCTCTTTTACTGCAGCCATTAATATCTGCCAAATGGGTTGTTCGTTGTCGAACTTGATTTCAGTCTTTGTAGGGTGAATGTTCACATCAATGTCCTCAGGCCTTACCTCAAAACATATGAAATAAGGTATTTGATCGCCAGTGGGCACCAATCGTTCGTAAGCACTTTGCACTGCTTTATGGAAATAAGGATGCCTCATGAATCTTCCGTTGACGAAGAAGAATTGATGGGCGCCTTTTTTCCGTGCCGACTCCGGTTTCCCCACAAATCCGGTTATCTTACACATCGTGGTATCGGCCTCGACGGGCAAAAGGTCCTGGCTGATCTTCTTGCCATACATATCGACGATACGCTGCCGGAAACCGCATTTCCTCAGGTTGTACACCTCTACCCCATTGCTATGGAACGTGAAAGCAATCTGCGGATTGACCAGCACAATGCGCTCAAATGCCGCCATGATATTATTCAGTTCGGTAGCATTCGATTTTAGGAACTTACGTCTTGCAGGAACGTTAAAGAACAAATTGCTGACCATGAAATTACTCCCCACAGGGCACGAGACAGGTTCTTGCCCTACCACCTTAGAGGCGGATATCGACAGGCAGGTCCCTATTTCATCGGTTTCCATCCTTGTTTTCAGCTCAACCTGTGCCACTGCAGCTATCGACGGCAGGGCCTCGCCACGAAAACCCATCGTTGTCAGTGCAAACAAGTCATCGGCTTTCCGGATCTTTGAGGTGGCATGCCGCTCAAAGGCCAGACGGGCATCTGTCTCCGACATGCCTTTGCCATTGTCAATCACCTGAATGGACGTCCGCCCGGCATCCACAACCATCACGTGAATCTCATCAGCACCAGCATCCACAGCATTCTCAACCAACTCCTTGATGACTGAGGCTGGTCTCTGAATCACCTCACCAGCAGCAATCTGGTTGGCGACTGAATCGGGTAATAGTTGTATAATGTCTGACATGCTCTGCTATGAAGCTTGATATGTATTAATAACAGCAATTATTCTCCCTCTGCCTGTGGTTTTACGGCCACCTGCTTTTCTTTCGAAAGACGCTGCAAAGGAGCTTCCCTACGAGGAATCTCTTTTAGTTCTGTGCCACTTTTCTTCCCTCGCCACTCGAAGATATCATCTTTGTTGAGCGGACGAATATAGTCAAACCATGCAAATTGTGGAAGGAAGCGCTTCGACGGGGGGATTTGAGTGATAGGATACCATGTGCCTGTATGCTTCGAAGCCCATATCTTCAGCAACTGGCGCTTTTCCATAAACATCGACATGGTGTCGGTTTCCAGATAGTTATGTGCCAGCAAGGTGGTGTCTTTTTCCTCAACAGGATAAAAAACAGTCAGCACATTACCCCCCGCATCACTCCTATACACCTCTCCGTTACGGAAGAAGGCATACATCCGTTGCGATGAAATCTGATTGTAATGATCTTCACCATGTGTCTTCTCTACTGAGAGAGCTTGCCCGATCACACGTCCGCGATCAACAGTAGAGTCCTTCATGAAGACCTCTATTCTCTCTCCGAGCAATTGTCTTTCGCCATACCAGGTGATAGGATCACGATACATGGTCATGCACGAGTCTAGCGAGTTGTATACCAATGAGTCACATACTGCCTGAACGTCCACGCGGTAAGCACGCACCTTGTTATAGCAATGCACTTTCCGATACACAGAATCAGTATCATAGTTGAATGCCTCGATTCTCATGGTATCGGAATGCACCCATAATGTATCTTTCTGCGAATAATCCATCAACACCGGATTATTCGCGGCATAGCCACAGCCTGTTTTCTCGTTATACTTAAACTCATTACAAGTCATCTTGTTCATGTTGGCCTCATCGACATACACCACGTTACGATAGCCTTCGCTTATGCCGTTTTTCTCGTCATAGAAAAGGCTGTCGGCCGTAATCTTTTTGTCTTTATCCACGACCGTTGAGCGCCCGAACAACTGGGCTCGTTCCTTGTTGGTGTCGTAGTATCCGTCTTTTGTGTTGATGACACTACCGTCGGAAGTCACTTTCGACGGGCCCACCATATGTGCAATACTGGTCTTAGTGTCGTAATAGAGCGTGTCAGTAGTCAACAGGAACTTGGGATTCTTCAGATTCACATTATAGTTGAATACCGCCTCGCGTGTGTCAGCATGATATTCGCCCCAGTCGCTTGTCAGCACATTCTTCTTGTCAACCAGTTTTCCTCCTTCCACAAACCATCCCATATCATATAGGCGGTCGTACACCAAACTGTCGGTATAGAGTTTTGAGCCTCTGTGAGTGAGCACCACATTCCTTCGGGCATAGGCCATCTGGTCGTTGCCGTCGTAATAGGCATAGTCGCTCACCAATGTCAGCGTGTCGCCCTGACGCAGACGCACATGTCCGAAAGCGTCGAATGAATTGGAACTTTCGTAGAAATAGGCACTGTCGCAGGTAAGATGGGCGCCCTTGTGACGGAACGACACTTTTCCTTTCACAATCTGCGCATCAGGGACCGAACCGTATTGGTCGTACCGTAATTCATCGGCATGCAAAAGATAGACGCGCTCATCGGTAGTCTTAGCGCGCTTATGCTTCCTCGGACCTTTCGACTGTGCCAGACAAAGACCCAAGAAACACAAAATCAATATAAACAGACATCTTTTGCTCACCCGCATACGATCCAAGCACCTTTCCTTACTTAATCCAGCCTTCGTACTCAAAATCGCAGTCTTTGTAACGATCGTTCACACGTACATAGATGGTCTTCAGCTTGTTCTTCACCCATTCCTTCAGAAATTCGTCTTTGCGCTGAGCTACAACGACATTCTTCATGGTCTGGAAGTCTTCGGTAATGGTAGCACGGTGACCATCCACACGGCTCTTCAACTTCACAATAGCACAGACCGTCTTTCCTTTGTCGTTGATCATATCAAACGATTTCGACACCTGTCCCACTTTCAAAGTGTCTACCACGCGGGCGATCTCACTGGGCAGGTCTTGCATGCGGAATTTCGACGTACGGGTTTGTGTCTCCCTGTCGGTAAAGGCCATCAAACCGTGGTTGTTGCGTGTATCTTTGTCATCCGAGATATAAGTGGCTGCCTCCTCAAACGAGAACTTCGACGCACGGATATCATCAGCAATAGAGTCAAGACGCAATTTGGTTTTCTCAATAGCCTCAGGATCCACTTTCGGTTTCATCAGAATATGACGGCAATTCAACTTGTCGCCACGCTTGTCGATCAACTGAATGATGTGGAAACCGAATTCTGTCTCAACAATCTTCGAGATTTTCTTCGGATCAGTGAGGTTGAAAGCCACAGCGGCAAATGCCGGATCGAGCACGCCACGTCCCATATAGCCTAGTTCGCCACCTTGTCGGGCAGAGCTTGGGTCTTCAGAATACAAACGAGCCAATGTGGCAAAAGTGATCTCGCCTTTCGTCACACGGTCTGTATACTCACGCAGTTGGTCTTTTACGCGGTTAATCTCATCTTGTGAGATCTTCGGAGCATTCGTAATCAGCTGAACCTCAACGGTAGTGGGGACGAACGGGATACTGTCTTCCGGCAGGTTCTTAAAATAGTTACGCACGTCGGCCGGAGTGGCAGTGACATCCTCCACTAACTGCATCTTCATTTTCTGGATGAGCTTGCGGTTCTTGATATCGTCATGCATATCCTGACGCATCTGCGAGATGGTCTGCTTCTTATACTCCTCCAGCTTCTCACGGCTGCCAATGGCCTGCGTCCAAGCCTCAATCTGCCAGTCAATGTCCTGGGCAATCTCGGCCTCGGTCACCTCCACACTGTCAATCTCTGCCTGATGCAAGAAAAGCTTCTGCACAGCCAATTGCTCAGGGATCGAACAGTCTGGATTACCAGAAAACTTATAGCCTTCCATGTCTCCTTGCAGGCGCATCGTCTCGACGTCTGATTTGAGGATGGGTTCATCGCCAACCACCCATATCACCTCATCAACGATACTATGCTCAGGGGCTCGTACTTCTGCTTTTACCGTATCCTTCTTCTCCTTATTGTCATCGCCCGAACGATCGCCTTTTCTGATTCCGGCGCTCATTCCTGCGGCAACCAACATCACGGCCACCACACACAGGCTGATTCTCTGTCCTAGTTTCATTGGATATTACTTATGTTTGTTTACTGTTTTCAACACTTCTTTGTTGACGACCACAGGATAGCGTTTGCGCAACTCGGCCACCCACTCCTTTTCGAGGGTGTCCTGATAGTCAGCAATGACCAGCTGCTTCACATCCTGATACTCCTCGGGGCCTTTCTTCAGTTTCTTACCGAAGGTAGCATCAATGGGATAGTACTTCACGGGTGTCACCGTCACATCCTGTTTGAAAATTTTCTTGTCAATCAGGGCATTGTCACCTTTCTTGAAGATACCTTTCTCGACGCGGATGCGGATGATAGAGTCGTTATTGAAAGTCTTGCGCAGACGCTCTGCCCACTGGTCGAAAGGAACATTCTTCACACAGTTGCGCACGGCCTTCACGTCGGCCTTGTTTTTCACATGATAGGCCATTCCCTTAAACCGTGGTTCATCCCAGTTGTATTTCTTCCTGTTGGCATTGAAATAAGCTCTCTGTCCGGCCTCATCTTTTGCAGCTTTGTCCCACACCTCTCGTGTGCTGATCTCAAAGAGCAGCAGACCGTCATGGTACTCCCGGATGAGATTCTTCAGGTAGGGGTCTTTCTCGGCCATCTCGTTGGCACGCTGTTCCATCAGTTTTGCAGCAGTGAGCGTACCGTTCGAGGCATTCACTGCAGCCTGGATCTTCTCGTCGGCTATCCGTTCACGAATGCCCCGCTGCTCGAGGAACCTCAAAATGTCGTTCTTCAGCGAGTCGAACGGTTCCAGCTGCTTACGCTCCTTCATCAGAATAATATGATAACCTGCGGGCGAGAGAAACGGTTTGCTCATCTGACCTGGTTGCAGGGCATAGGCCTCCTGCTCAAATTCAGGCAATGTCTGGCCCGGACCCAGCCAGGGCAGTAAGCCGCCATTGGCAGCTGAACCTGGATCTTGCGACAGTTTCTTGGCCAGTTCGGCGAAATCAGCGCCCTGCTGCAAAGCCTGATAAATAGAATCGATACGTGCTTTTGCCTTGTCTTGCTCGCTTTTGGGGGCCTTCTGGGCCAGACGCATCAAGATATGAGCAGGCATGATGAGTCCCTTCGGACCGATACGCTCTTTTGTGTCGTTGTAGGTCTCGCGTGCCTTGGCCAGCAAGTCAGCATCCTCGACAAACGACGGACGTATCTGCTGATCGCGATACATGGCAAACTCATCTTTAAACGAGGTCAGCGTATCCAACTTCGCATCAAGAGCTGCCGCCACTTTCAACTTGTAGTTAATGAAGAGATCCACGTATTCATCTACTGTTTTCTTATCAATCACACCCTCTGAGTTGTTCTTGTTATAAGAGTACTCAAACTCCGAACGGGTCACGGGAACTCCGTTCACAGTCATGATTACCACATCGTCGGACTGTGGCGCTACCGCCAGACAGCCGACTGCCACGGCAAACAGGGCGAGAATCGTTGTCAATTTCTTCATAACTATCATCTATCTAGCTTGTCTTTTTGTTCGTATTAATCGTTTTAATCGTTAGGACGACTGTAGTTCGGGGCTTCACTGGTGATGGTGATGTCGTGCGGATGACTCTCCAGCACTCCGGCATTGGTGATGCGGGTGAACTTGGCATCATGCAGTTTCTCGATGCTTGCAGCACCACAATAGCCCATACCCGAGCGCAGGCCACCTGTCAGCTGATAGATCACCTCCTGAACAGTTCCTTTGTAAGGCACGCGTCCGGCGATGCCCTCTGGAACCAGTTTCTTAGCCTCCACGGTGTCGCCCTGGAAATAACGGTCCTTAGAGCCATGCTTCTGCTCCATGGCCTCGAGCGAACCCATGCCACGATAGCTCTTGAACTTACGGCCGTTGTAAATAATGGTATCACCGGGGCTTTCCTCAGTGCCGGCCACCAGCGAACCAATCATCACCGAGCTGCCGCCGGCTGCCAGTGCTTTCACAATATCACCCGAATAGCGCAAGCCGCCATCAGCAATCAATGGAACGCCAGTTCCCTTCAGTGCGCTGTATACGTCGTAGACGGCACTGAGCTGTGGTACGCCCACGCCAGCCACCACACGCGTTGTGCAGATAGAACCCGGACCGATGCCCACCTTGATGGCATCTGCTCCATGCTCCACCAGCATACGGGCGGCAGCTCCGGTAGCGACGTTACCCACCACGATGTCAATGTTCGGGAACGACCGCTTAGCCTCATCCAACTTTTCAATAACGCCTTTCGAATGACCGTGAGCCGTATCAATAACAATGGCGTCGGCACCGGCATCAACCAAAGCCTGCATGCGCTCAAGGGTATCGAAGGTCACACCCACACCGGCTGCCACGCGCAGACGGCCTTTCTCGTCCTTACACGCCATGGGTTTATCCTTTGCCTTGGTGATATCCTTATAGGTAATCAGGCCCACCAGTTTGTTGTTGGCATCAACAACGGGCAGTTTCTCAATCTTATTCTCCTGCAGAATCTGGGCAGCGGCAGCCAGATCGGTCTGCTGATGTGTCGTCACCAGGTTCTCACTGGTCATCACATCGTCGATGGGATGGTCCAAACGGCGCTCAAAACGCAGGTCGCGGTTGGTGACTATACCTACCAAGTGGTTCTCCTCGTCGACCACGGGAATACCGCCGATATGATACTCGGCCATCATGTCCAGCGCATTGGCCACCGTGCTTCCCCGGCGAATCGTCACAGGGTCGTAGATCATTCCGTTCTCGGCACGCTTGACAATAGCGACCTGACGGGCTTGATCCTCTATCGACATGTTCTTATGAACCACACCAATGCCACCCTCACGCGCAATGGCAATAGCCATCCGCGACTCCGTGACAGTGTCCATGGCGGCCGTAACAAACGGGACATTCAGCTCGATGTTACGCGAGAACAGGGTTTTCAACTCTACCGTCTTGGGCAGTACTTCTGAATAAGCGGGGATTAACAGGACGTCGTCAAACGTCAGACCGTCCATCACAATTTTGTCTGCAACAAATGAAGCCATATAGTCGTTTAAAATTTATTGCGTGCAAAATTAGCAATAATTTCTCAGACTAGCACTACTTTTTTGCGAAATAACATGTCCGTTAATACGATTTAACGGAGTTAAAAGCATGTTTGACGGCTACACGCTGCTCCGGCAGCCGTCAAACATGCTTATAACTTCAAACGCTTATCAGGAATTAATTGGCCATCTCCGACAAGAACTTGATGCGGACCAGGCGTACCTCATCCTCGCTGTAGTCTTCGCCCAGCTCTTCCATGGCGTCATCCAGATTGTCGGTGTCGCTCTCCATGAAATAGTCGTAGATATCGTCAACGTGGTCTTCGTCCATCACCTCCTCAAGGAAATAGTCAATGTTGAGTTTCGTTCCGCTGTAGACAATGGCCTCCACCTCGTCGAGCAACTCATCGAAATCAATGCCTTGTGCGTTGGCTATGTCGTCGAGGGCCACTTGCCGGTCGATGCTCTGGATGATTTTCACTTTCAGCATCGACTTCTTGGCCACCGTGCGCACACGAAGTTCCTCGGGGCGCTCTATCTCATTTTCCTTACAATACTTACTTATCAGGTCGATAAACTCTTTTCCATAGCGCTTGGCCTTACCGGCACCCACACCCTGGATATTCTGCAGTTCCTCCATGGTGACAGGATAGATGGTGGCCATCTGCTCGAGCGACACATCCTGGAACACCACATAAGGGGGCACCTTCTGCTTCTGCGCCACTTTCTTGCGCAGGTCTTTCAGTATAGAATGAAGCGTCGGGTCAAGAGCCGTTCCTCCGCCATCAATAGGAGTATCATCATCGTAGTCCTTAAACTCGGCGTCCTCAACAATCATGAAACTGGTCGGTTTCTTGAGGAATTTCTTACCCGCCGCCGTCACCTTCAGCAGTCCATAGTTCTCCACGTCTTTCTTCAGATAGCCGGCGATGAGCGCCTGCCGGATGACGGGATTCCACAACTTGTCACTTTCGTCCTCGCCCGAGCCGAATTCCTCCAGCTCCTGATGCTTATGAGCCAGTATCTCATTACTCTCCTTACCGGTAACGAAGTCGATGACATAGTCGGTACGGAAGTTCTCTTTGATGGCGATGATGGCCCTGAGCACGATTTGCAAAGCCTCCTGAGCCTCAATCTTGGTCTTCGGATGCAGACAATTGTCGCAGTTACCACAGTTATCCTTGTTGTACTCCTCACCAAAATAGTGGAGCAGCATCTTCCGACGGCATACCGACGACTCAGCATAAGCAGCCGTCTCTTGCAACAACTGTCGGCCGATATCCTGCTCTGCCACAGGCTTTCCTTCCATGAATTTCTCCAGTTTCTGCAAGTCCTTGTTGGCATAGAAGGTAATGCACTTACCCTCCCCACCGTCACGGCCAGCTCGTCCGGTTTCCTGATAGTAGCCCTCAAGGCTCTTTGGAATATCATAGTGGATGACAAAGCGCACGTCGGGCTTGTCGATTCCCATGCCGAAGGCAATGGTGGCCACGATGACGTCAATCTCCTCCATCAGGAAATCGTCTTGTGTCTGCGAGCGGGTCACCGAGTCAAGGCCGGCATGATAAGGAGCAGCCTTGATGTCGTTGGCCTGCAGAATGGCTGCCAGCTCCTCCACTTTCTTGCGCGAGAGACAGTAGATAATACCGCTCTTGCCGGGATTCTGCTTGATGAACATGATAATTTGCTTATCAATGTCCTTGGTCTTGGGTCTCACCTCGTAGTAGAGATTGGGGCGGTTGAACGAGCTTTTGAATTCAGCTGCGTCGACGATGCCCAGGTTCTTCTTGATATCGGTGCGCACCTTGTCGGTGGCCGTTGCCGTAAGGGCAATGACCGGCGCCTTTCCTATCTCGTTGATGATAGGACGGATGCGGCGGTACTCAGGCCGGAAGTCATGTCCCCATTCCGAGATACAGTGAGCCTCATCGATGGCATAGAAAGAGATCTTGACAGTTTTCAGGAAGTCCACATTCTCTTCCTTTGTCAGCGACTCGGGAGCCACATAGAGCAACTTCGTGACACCGCTCAGGATGTCGGCCTTCACCTGGTCGATGGCCGCCTTGTTGAGCGACGAGTTCAGATAATGAGCCACACCATTCACCTCACTCATACCGTTAATCACATCCACCTGATTCTTCATTAAGGCGATAAGCGGCGAGATGACAATGGCTGTGCCTTCCATCAGTAGCGACGGCAGCTGATAGCACAGCGACTTGCCCCCTCCTGTAGGCATCAATACAAATGTGTCATTGCCATCAAGGACATTCCGGATAATAGCCTCCTGATCGCCCTTGAACTTATCAAAGCCAAAATATTGCTTCAGTTTTAAGGTCAGATTAACTTCTTTGGTCATGGTAAAAGTAGTGTGTGTATCATTTAAGGTTATTAAGCAGAGTTCCGATGTTGCAGCATCGATTTCTCCAACTGTTCTTTTGTGTAGTCGAGTGTCACCTTGAAGGTCTTCACCCGCTTCGAGGGTATCTCGTACATGGCATCCATCATGACATTCTCGACAATTGACCGCAGACCGCGCGCTCCAAGCTTATATTCCACTGCCTTGTCGACCATATAGTCGAGGGCGTCGTCATCGAACGTCAGTTTGATGCCATCCATCTCAAAAAGTTTGACATACTGTTTCACGATAGAGTTCTTGGGCTCTGTCAGGATACTACGCAAGGCATGGCGGTCGAGCGGATTCAAATGCGTCAGCACTGGCAGACGCCCGATAATCTCGGGAATCAGTCCGAACGACTTCAAGTCTTGCGGCTGGATATACTTCATCAGGTCTTCCTTGTCAATATTCCTTACATTCTGAACAGAGTTATAACCCACCACATGGGTATTCATCCGTTGGGCTATCTTGCGCTCGATACCGTCGAAGGCACCGCCGCAGATGAACAGGATGTTGCGCGTATCGAGATGAATATACTCCTGATCAGGATGCTTGCGCCCGCCCTGTGGCGGCACATTGACGACCGTTCCCTCGAGCAGTTTCAGCAGACTCTGCTGAACGCCCTCGCCGCTGACATCGCGTGTGATAGAGGGGTTGTCGCTCTTGCGGGCGATCTTGTCTATCTCATCGATAAACACAATGCCCCGTTCGGCAGCCTCCTGATCGTAGTCGGCCACCTGCAGCAGACGGCTGAGAATGCTCTCCACGTCCTCGCCCACATAACCGGCCTCGGTGAACACAGTGGCATCGACAATGGTGAACGGCACGTCGAGCAACTTAGCAATGGTACGTGCCAGCAGCGTCTTGCCTGTGCCCGTGCTGCCCACCATGATGATGTTGCTTTTCTCTATCTCCACACCGTCATCGGCGGGTTGCTGCAAACGCTTATAGTGATTGTACACCGAAACGGCCAAATAGCGCTTAGCATCGTCCTGTCCGATGACATATTGGTCGAGAAACTCCTTGATCTCGCGAGGCTTGGGCACTTTCTTGAGCTTCGGAGCCGCGGTGCCTTTCTTGCCTTTCTTGCCAAACACGCCCGACTCTTGCGCTATCTGATAGGCCTGCATAGCACAGTCCTCACAGATATAGCCGCTGATACCAGTGATCAGCAGTTTTACCTCTTTATCACTCCTACCACAAAAACTGCAAGATTTTCTCATCATTTCTTCCTCTTCAGCACCTCGTCAATCATTCCATACTCCTTGGCTTCCTCAGCATTCATCCAATAGTTGCGGTCGCTGTCAGCCCATACCTTCTCATAGGGTGTATGCGAATGCTCTGAGATAATAGTGTAAAGTTCTTTCTTGAACTTCATGATTTCCTTGGCCTCAATCTCAATATCGCTGGCCTGGCCCTGCACACCGCCCAGCGGCTGATGAATCATCACACGGCTGTGGGTCAGTGCCGAGCGCTTGCCCTCGGTACCGCTCACCAGCAGCACGGCAGCCATCGAGGCAGCCATTCCGGTGCAGATGGTAGCCACATCGCTCGTGATAAACTGCATGGTGTCGTAGATGCCCAGACCGGCAGTAACACTTCCGCCGGGAGAGTTGATATAGATTGAGATATCTTTACCGGGGTCGGCAGAGTCGAGATAAAGCAACTGAGCCTGCAGCGTGTTGGCAGTATAGTCGTCAATCTCTGTTCCCAGGAAAATAATACGGTCCATCATCAGGCGCGAGAACACATCCATCTGCGTCACATTCAACTGACGCTCCTCCAGAATATAGGGATTCAAATACTGCGCCTGGGCTCTCATCACATCGTCAAGCATCATTCCATTCAAACCAAGATGCTTTGTAGCATATTTTCTAAAATCTGTCATATTTTCTTATTCTTTTTAAGACACGAAAAGAGGTCATCGACCTTTTATTTTATGTTCGTAGGAACAAAATTAATAAAAAAAGTCGATAACCTCTCTATTTCAAGAAGTTTTTTTTCTAAAAAAAAGTAAAATTAGGCTTCCATCAACTTATTGAAGTCGTCGAGCGAGATGCTCTTCTCGTTCAGCTTCACACCGTTCTTCAGTGCAACGATGAGTTTCTGGTCTATGCTGCGGTCGACGAATCCCTGAATGTTTTCTTCTTTTTTCATCATCTCCTTGGCATAGTTCTCCAGATACTCCTCAGGAACATTGCTCATGCCATACTGTGCGAACTGGGCACGGGCAGCACCTTTGGCAGCCTCCAGGATGTCATTCTCTTCCACCTTAATATTATAGGCAGCCACGAGTTGCTCCTTGATGAGATGCCAGGTCAGTTCCTTGATGCTCTGCTCGTAGTTCTTCTCTACGAACTCCATGCCCTTGTCCTTGTTGTTGTTCAGCATCACGCGCTTCAGAATGGCATCGGGGAAGGTCAGGTTGCCTACTTTCTGCTCGCAATACTTGCGAACGTCGAGCAGGAAGCGGTAGTCGGAGTCGAGGGCCAGCTGAGCCTTGATACCCTCGGCAATCTTACCGCGGAACTCCTCTTCGCTCTTCACGTTGCCCTCGCCATACACCTGGTCGAACAGTTCCTGGTTCACCTCGGCCTTCACAAAGCGCTGGATCTCGGTCACGAGATAAGTGAAGTCAGACGTCACGTCCTTTGCCTTCTCGCGGTCGATCTTCAGCAGCGAGGCAATCTCAGAGTCATTGTCAGGATATGCCTTGCGGGGATTGAAGGTGATCACGCTGCCCAACTTGGCATTGTCGAAGAGTTTCTTCTGGTCTTCCTCTTTGATGTACTGCGGCATCAGCAGGGCGGTTTCTACCATGATACCGTCTTCCTTCACGTTGCCGTCGGCATCGAGCTCCTTGAGGTCGCCCTTCAGCATGTCGCGCTTCTCGGCATCGTACTCCTCCACCTTGTCATAATGACCACTGCGGCTGGCGAACATATCCACCTGATTGTCAATCAGTTTGTCGTCAACCTCGATATTATAATAGTCAATCTTGTTCTTTCCGTTCAGCTCAATTTTAAATTCGGGGGCTACAGCCACGTCGAACTTGAACACGTAGGGAGCTTCACCCTCAATGTCCACCGGCTCCTGATTCTCAGCAGGCAGCGGCTCGCCCAGCATCTGGATGTTGTTCTCACGCACGTATTTGTAAATCTGCTCGCCAAGAGCCTTGTTGATCACGTCGACCTTCACCGATGTGCCAAACTGGCGCTTAATGAGTCCCATGGGCACCATACCCGGGCGGAAGCCGGGGATATTAGCCTTTTTACGATAGTCCTTGAGTGTCTTCTCGACATTCTCCTTAAAGTCTGCCTCTTCAACGGTCAGGGTCATCAGACCATTGACCTTGTCTGCGCTTTCAAATTGAATTTTCATCTTTCTTTATCTTGTTTTTTATGTTTATGCAAAATTGAGGTGCAAAGGTACTCATTTTTCGCCGAACCACCTAATATAATAGGCAAATATTTGATTTTTTAAGGCGCATTCGACAAACCCTGTGGGGATAGGATGCAATCGCTAACCCCAAAAACTGTCGCCAAACGATACATGATTGCCAAAAAGTTATTACCTTTGCATCATGAATCGTAGCAGCAATATAAATATG